>CENR01073689.1_pt1 | contig 11243 bp, 7 predicted proteins | sample 530181 | NCBI WGS metagenome assembly CENR01 (sample SAMEA2619677, study PRJEB7988) | marine metagenome | biome: marine biome (ENVO:00000447); feature: surface water layer (ENVO:00002042); material: "saline water (ENVO:00002010), including plankton (ENVO:xxxxxxxx)" | depth 5 m | reverse complement strand
TTGCTCGTTATTCTGGTTTAGATGAAGAAATCATCAGACAGCACAATCTAGATGTTCCTTACAACTTCTTTTGGAAGGACTTACTCCGTCATGAAGGACATACCGTTGGTCGTTTGGATTCGCGCTACAAAGGAATTGATAGAATGGACGCAGGTATGGGTCCCGATTTCAATGCTGAACTCACATCTTGGTTGCATTCATTTACTCCTGCCATTAACCAATATTTCATGAATGAATTAGGCTACAAAACAGACATTAAATACAACATGTTTGGGCCTGTTAACCCTTGGGATCGTTCAGGCGATAATTCTGCAGAAAGCTTACGCAAGGCAATGGCCATGAATCCTTACTTAAAGGTAATGACACAAAGTGGTTACTACGATGGCGCTACTACTTACTTTAATGCGAAATACAACATGTGGCAGACCGACCCAAGTGGTAAACTAAAAGACCGTATGAGTTTTAAAGGTTACCGCAGTGGTCATATGATGTATTTAAGAGCAGAAGATTTAGCTCAATCAAACGAAGATATCAGAGAGTTTATTAAGAATTCAATACCACCAGCAGGCACTCCTGCGAAGTATTAGTGAATTTTATCTTCAAACCCAAAAGCAGGTTGCTGAGTAAGCAACCTGCTTTTTTTATATTAAAAAACAATATTCAAACTCTCAACTCTTTTATTCAAATTTTCAGCCTGTCATAAATTGGCCTCCAATGAAAAACCCTCTATAGTTCCATTATATTAGCCTCCTTTTTAAACCCAAAAACAGAACATTACTATATTCTAATTATTATCACTATCTTAATAAAAACAAAGGGGATGTCCGTTTTTCATTAAGTATAGTGTATGCCGCATCGATTAGCTAGATTTTCTGCAATTAAATCAATCAGAAGCCTCGCCCTATTAATTATTTCATTCTCATTAATCGCGATAACGGGCTGGATTTCTCAAACTCCAATGCTTTTGAGAATTGTAGAATTTGGCCCTACAATGAAATTTAACACTGCTGTTTGTTTTTTATTTTCTGGTTTAGTTCTCTATACATTCACCTTAAAACCTTCAAATAGAAAAACCCCTTTATTGCTTACACTTCCTATTATTATCATTTGCGGAGTTACTCTAATAGAATACCTTTTTAATATAGATATAATAGCTACACTATTAATCGAAGACAATATTTCATCAAAGTCAATCGGTAGAATGTCTGCTGCTACTATGATGTGTTTTTTGATGTTTAGCCTATCTTTTTGGCTCGTATCATCTAAGAAACAAGTAAACAAGCAGTATGGTGAATCAGTCGCAATAATCATTTTTATAACTGCTCTACTTTCGTTGATATTGTTTGTTCTTAGAATACCAATAGAGGGAAGGTTAAAAGTAATGGATACAATGGCCATTCACACTTCCTTATCTTTCATTTTTCTCAGTATAAGCTGTTCTCTAGTTAATCCAACAATCGGTTTTACGTCATTCCTCAATAGTAACCTTTATGGCGACAAAATAATTAAATCTGTTCTACCCGTCATTCTAATATTGCCAATACTCATTAGCTCCATACTTTCAAGGCTAATCGACACAGCTGTACTGAATATTGATTTGGGTCTTACGGTGTATTCGATAGTTCTAATTTTAATTGGTAGTGTTTTAATCACTCTCTATGGGAAAAGAATCAATATGATTTTGAAACAAAAAGTTGAGTTAGAACAGTCTTATAATGCGGTAAACCAAGAACTTTTAGACTACAAATATGCCATTGACCAAGTAATGTCTGTAACAATAGCATCTCCTACACAAAAAATACTTTATGTAAACGACATGTTTTGTGAAACCTCTGGTTATTCTAGAGCTGAAATTCTTGAGGAGGGCTACCGATTGGTTCAAACAGATCATCATCCGCCTGAATTTTATGAAGGCATGGGAAAAACAGTATCTATGGGGCAGGTTTGGCGAGGCGAAATATTGAACAAATCCAAATCGGGTAAAACACGTTGGTCACACTTAACCATTATTCCTTTTAGAAATTCCGAAGGTGAAATTTACCAACACCTTACTTTTGAGAAAGACATTAGTTTAGAAAAGAAAGCTGAAGAACTGAATCGGCAGTATGTACATGAACTGAAAAACAAAAACAAAGAGCTACAGGAATTTTCTTACATCGCATCGCACGATTTGCAAGAACCGTTAAGAACAATTACGAACTACTCAGGCCTATTTTCTAAAATGTATAAAAGCACGTTAGATAAGCAGGGAGTTGAGATTCTTCAGTTTATAGAATCTGCTGCTACTCGAATGCAGACTCTTATTCATGATATTCTTGACTATAGTAGAATTGGGAAAGAAAAGGAAAAAACCGAAATCGATACTAAAAGCATAGTAACACAAGTTATTGAGGATTTGTCGGCATTAATCAACGAAACCAATGCTAAAATAAAAGTTGGAAATCTACCAACAGTACATGGTGCTGAAACCGAGATAAGAATTGTCTTTCAAAACTTAATCAACAATGCTATTAAGTTTAGAAAAATAGATAAAACTCCTTCTATCGAAATTGGATATCAGGAAGAAAAAACCAATCATAAATTTTCCATTATAGATAATGGAATAGGCATTGCCCCTCAATACAAAGACAAAATTTTCCAAATTTTCCAAAGGCTACATAAGCAGTCAGAATATACAGGCACAGGTATTGGATTGGCCCATTGCAAAAAAATAATTGAAAGGCATAAAGGCGAAATATGGTTTGAGCCTAATGACCAGCAGGGCACTACATTTCATTTCACTATTAAGAAAAACCAGATATGAAAAAGAAATTAAGGGCTATACTACTAATTGATGACAACCCTGCTGATAACTTGTATCATAGAATGGTAATTGAAGCAGAGAACGTTACAGAGTCAATAATCATTGTTGAAGACGGAATTGAGGCACTAGAGTACCTTACCAATTGCCCTGAAGAAAATCAACCTGATTTGATTTTTCTTGACATCAATATGCCCAGAATGAACGGTTGGGAGTTTTTAGATGAGTATGACAAGTTGGATTCAACTCAAAAAGACCACTGCATAATGATGATGCTGAGCACTTCAGATGCTGTAGAAGACAAACTAAAAGCTACTAAGTATAAATACATTAGAGGTTATAGTTCCAAACCATTAACAGCTAAAATGCTACGAGAAGTTATCGAGGATAACTTTGCGGATTATCTTTAATTATTGATTTACTACCCCATTCATAAAATCGACTTTGGGATTGATTGGATTGCCCACCATTCGCCTGAGCGTAACCACCTGACCTATGTGCCAAAGGGCATCTTCCAATGGGCCGTTCAGTCCATTCCAAAAAGGCAACTTTTGCCCACTCCCATTGGCGGATTGAAATACCAAATTGTAACGTTCAAAATCTTCATCGTTACTCATTTTTAATAAGGCGCTACTGGTTTGAATAAAGGAAAGCACCTTAGCTCTCTTCTCTTCGAAACTAAGCTCATTGCTTTCAACCGGAAAAGTAGTAGGCTGTTCCATTACCGCATTGGTAAACATTAATACCAAAGTGTAAACATGATCAATTGTTTCTCCTATAGTTCTCGACTCCTCTCCTGCTTTAAAGCTTAAGTTTTCATTAGTAAGCCCTTGTGTAGCCCAATAAAACCGAAAGCCAAGTCCGTCCGTCATTCGTCCCATTAATGTTCCTGAAGTGTAAACCTTTGCTGCAGGAGGTATTTCTCTAAAGGGAAGAATATTTTGTGCATTCGCTAAGCCTGCAAACGATATTAGAAAAAGGAGTAAGAAAATAATTTTACGATTGGCCATGTTTCAATATTATTCAATAATATGGCTAAGATAAGAAGAATGAATAACCATTACTTTTCAGGAGTAAATAAGTAAATAGTCCATCCAACTTTCTACCTTTCATTAGTCATATGCAAGTCATTCAAACCAAACGATTATCAGAAGAGCAAAAAGAAAGGATAATGACCTTGTGGAATGCTGAATATCCAGCCTCATTAGGCTATACTACCATAGCTGAATTTGATGAGTTCCTTAACAAAATAGAGCAACTGAAGCATTACATTCTTTGCAACCTTAATCAAACAATTATAGGCTGGCTTTGTGTTTTTATTCGGAATGAAGAGACATGGTTTTCAATAATTTTGGATAATGATTTTCAAAAACAAGGGTTAGGAAAAAAACTGATAAACTTAGCCAAGCATGACTTTGAAGCCCTTAATGGCTGGGTGGTAGACGATAACACTAATAAAAAATCAGATGGCTCATTCTACGCCATCCCACTCCCCTTCTACCTAAAAAACGACTTTAACGTACTCAGTGAGGTTCGTTTAGAAACCGAAAAAATTTCAGCGGTAAAAATTCGATGGGAACGTCTATCGTAGATTAAAAAAAATAAAGTCTAGGCTTACCTTTCGGGGCGCCTAGACTTTCAAACTAAAGTGTTGAGTTTTTTATTTTACTTTTTTAAAAGCTCGCCTAAAACATCTTCGACCTTATAATATTGAAAGGTGCGATTATCTGACATAGCAACAAAGATTCCATGTTTAAAGGTATCGTTAAAGGCTACATTGCTAATTTCAGATCCATCACTTTCGTTTGTTGAAACCTTGATGGTTTTCAATAGCTCATGCTGATGAGGGTTGTCGGCAGTTCCTTCTCTCGAAAAGATTTGAAACTGATTAGCCTGCTGATCTGACACCAGAATAAATCCTTTACCATTACCAGCGTCAAAAATGGAAATACCTTCGTTATCATCTAAAAAAGCTGATTTCCCGAATAAGGCCAATTCCTTATTTCCCATTTCAGGATCTGCGTAATACTTCTTCACCCCAACGTTTTCATCTGAATAGTACACAAAACCTAATTCGTTATCTACAGCAATAGCTTCGATTTCCTTCACGCCACTAAAGTATCCGAATTTTCTCACTAAAGTTGCTTTTACGGTACCTTCAGCAGTTCCTTCTAATAAATATTGCCATAAATAAGTGCCATCTACAGGCCCCGTTTTTCTACCCATAATCGCAAAAATTGCTCCATCGGTTGGTCTCTTATAGAGGGCTACCCCCATTAAATCACGGAATTCAGCGCCTTCTTCACCTTCAAAAACTGGAATTCCACCATTGTCAATAGGTTTCATTTCTGGTAAAGCAAATACACGCATGTTATGGGTAAATCTTTCGCCAGTTACAGCTATATCAACCGTATCGTTACCTATGACCAAACCATATTGGATATCAACATTATTGGGTCTTTTTAAACCTCTTACAGTTCTTTCTTCAATCACCTTTCCGTTTAAATCGAAGGCATATAATGCGCCATCTACATCCTTATCGGTACCAATAATCATGCTTTGAGCAGGATCAGTAGGATTCACCCAAATGGCAGGATCATCCGTATCGTGCAAGGTTGCTTCTGTAATTACAACTGGCTTAATGGCATCTTTTGTCAAAGCGGTTTTCTCCTTTGCACCTCCGCAAGACACCGCAATAACGGCAGCCCCAAGGGTAATATTTAGCGTTAATTTCTTCATATAAAAAAGTTAAAAGGAAGTGGTTGAGTGTTCTATCCCCCCTAGAAGCCAGTAAACCCTGATCCTGAAGCATCTGGATCAGGGTTACCAGTTCATATCAAACCACTTTCCTTGACTTATTAATTATTGAACAAGTCGAATTTTAAACCAGCATTGAACCTAACATTGTAATATTCAGCCTGCATTGTTCTTGAGCTAATGCCTTGATAGTAACGCAAAGGCTGGTTTGTCAAGTTCTTCACTTCAAAGAAGAACCTCCAGTTTTTATTGAAAGCATATGAGCCATTGACGTCTACAAAAGTCTGCTTGTCATAGTATCTATCCTCAAAATTATCTCCACCAAGCTCATCAATATAATCGCTAGCAAAGTTCAATGAAGCTCTTAATACTAACTTCTCTGTTTCGTAAGAAAGAGATGCGTTGAACATATTGTTGGCCGTACCAGGGAGCTCTAAATCGTCCGCTTCTCTACCTTGAATACCTGTAGTGTTAGAGCCCGTGTAGGTATAGTTCAAGTACAATCCTAAGCCTCTCCATATTTGTCTTTGGAAGGAAACTTCAAGACCATAAATCTCTGCTGTACCACCATTTTTTGCGGTAGTAAATTGCAAATCATTACCATATACTGGGTCGTTATAACCTTCTACCCTTTGCGGATAAATGAAGTTATCTAGGTTCTTATAAAATACACCACCTGAAACGATGCCAATGTTATCGAAATAGTTTTCGTACATCAAATCAAAATTCATTGCAGTTGTCGCTTTCAACTCTGGATTACCTTTTTCTAGTTCTTCGTCTTCGGCACTGAACTGCACATAAGGAACAAGATCATAATAATTTGGTCTGGCAATGGTATTGGTAAAGGCAAATCTTAGGATTGAAAAATCAGAAAAATTGTAGTTCAAGTGAACACCAGGCATAAAATTAGTATAGCTCTGAGAATCCTCTACTTCGCCAAGTCCTTCCTCTTCATCAATATCATATACATACCCTTTATAATCGATGCTAGTGGACTCGAGTCTTAAGCCGAAAATGGCTGAAAACTCATCAGTAAACTGAATGTCCGACATGGCATATGCTGCATAAATGTTTTCTGTAGCACTGTAATTACCAGCCAAGTACTCTTCCAAAATATCTTCAGAACTAAACTGACCTGAATTCAAATTAAGTCCCCCTAAAAATTGCGGAGTTCCAAATATTCCGGCTCTAAATTGGCTTCCGGGTAAGAAACCAGTGTCAGAATAGTCATTGTTTGGTATGTCACCTATAGTGGCTCCAAAAGCGTTTTCGTCATTCGGCTCATAAGCAAAGAAGTTATTATCTCTTTCCTTTTTCTTGATTCTTGCTCTACCTCCAAACTTCAAAATGCCATTTTCAGATATAGGAAGTGCAAAATCCAGTTTACCATTAATGTCTCTGTCGTAAGTATATCCATTCTGTTCCGAAAGCTCATTAAAACCGATTCCTGCATTATCTGCTGGGTTTGCCAATACTGCAAGAGGGAATTCTGGATCGCTCAAATCTACATTTACGCTTTGATTTTTAGACCTGTAGCTCAAATATCTTTCATTTGGCCTTTCTTCAGATGCTTTTGCATAAGTAGCAGACCAAGTCACTTTTAGTCTGTCCAATTGGTGTTCGCCTTTCAAAGACAAATTTCTGTTTCTTTGGTCTTCAAGTCTACGATTATCCACCCTGTCATTGCCAATTCCACCTTTGGTTTGAAACTCCACTCTGGCAGCAGAAACATTATATTTATTATTCCCAAGACTAGTGAAATCACCGTCATTGAATGCGTCTTCTAGTTTGCTTACACGCATTCTAAATCGATTTTCCCAATCATCTCTCCAATTGTATGTTCCTGAAAGGAAGATTTTGTTATTTTTATCGATTTGATAATCCAAAGCAAGGTTGGCACTTCTTCTTACCCTTTGTACCCTGTATTCTCTAATATCGAACTCGTCAATGTAAGTATTGCCATCATCGCCTTTCACCCAAACCGCTTCAATATCGTCTGAGCCAAAGTTATGGTTGTTGTAAGAAGCGGAAAACACTGCTCCTAGTTTTCCGTTGGCAAAACGATCGGCAGCGATCAATGATCCTGTCCAAATGGCTTTGTCGGAAAGAAAGTTGTAACCAGAAGCCAAAGTACCAGAAAGCCTTTGTCCTGTAGGTTCAGAACGGGTAACCAAGTTTACAGACCCCCCAATGGCATCGGCATCCATATTTGGCAATACTGCTTTGTTTACCTGAATGGTTTGAATCATGTCAGACGGAATTAAATCCAACTGAACGTTTCTGTCATCCCCTTCAGCCGAAGGAATACGTTCACCATTGAGTGTTACCGAATTCAATTGTGGGGCAAGACCTCTGATAATGATGTTTCTGGCTTCGCCTTGATCATTCTGAATAGTAATACCTGGAATACGTTTTAAAGCATCTCCAATATTCGCATCAGGAAAACGACCTACTTGATCGGCAGATACCACGTTAGTGATGTTGGCGTTGGTGCGTTGCTGATTTAATGCTTTGGCCTGACCTTTCAGTCTGTCCCCTATTACCATTACTTCACCAGCTTGGGTGTAGCCTGGTTCCATGGTAACATTGCTAACCGTAGTTTGGCCTGCTACCACAGTCATTACTTGTTCTACTTTTTTATATCCTACATAAGAAACCGTAACATTATGGTCTCCTGCTGGTATTTCAATTAAGGTATAGTTACCGTTAACATCTGTAACCCCACCCTTATTGATGGTTGGAATAAAAACTGTGGCTCCTGGTAATCCCAAGCCAATTTCGTCAGTCACCTTACCACTGATAATCCCGTTTTGCGCTACGGCAACACTGGATATCAAGAGCGCTAGTACTAATGTGTGTAAAAGTCTTTTCATAGATAGATTAGGTTAAATATTTGCTGTGCCAAATCTGACCAATGAAGAAAAACTAGTCGTTTCGAAATGATTAAGAAAAAGGCAAGATACCTTGTTTCTGTGTTAAGAATATAAGAGTAGTGAATGGTTAGAAGAATCAAATAGACCACTTATTGAGGTAATATTAAGGATTTGTAAGAGGTGATTTACTTAAGAATTAAGCCAATATTACCCGTTTGTTGCGAGTTAAAATCAATTGGTAAGCATATACCAAGGCCAACGCTAACTATTAGTTATTAACGGTATTCATATAATCGACAATTTGGCTTGCGCTGATTCGCTTTAATACGATGCGTTTATCCTTGTCTAGCAAATAGAGTGTTGGGTAAGACTGCACGTTATAATCTCGTTCACTATTCAAGGCACCATCGTCATTCATTAAGTTTACCCAGTTTGACTTGGTTTTCCCCATGAGCACTCCCTTCCAAACCGCTTTATCGCCTTCCTTGAAAACAGTGACCACTTTAAAAGAGGGTAATATAGTTTGATCTATTTTTGAGAGTTCTTCTAATACCTTTTCGCACGGAATACAATCGGTTTGCATAAAGGCAAGTATGGTATACTCAGCCGACTGAGCATAAAGTGATTGTTTTGTACCGTTTATATCTGGCAGTTCAAAATTGACAGCCAGTTTTCCACAGAGATTATTCCTTAAGTTATCTGCACTAACTTTTAACTTGGTTAGCCCCACTTCATCCATCCATACTGCTTTTCCGGACAAATAGTAATTATCTACCAAATGCAAATAGACTTCATCTTGGCAAATCACTTTTGTCTTTGCAAACTTATTTAAAAGCGTAATTAAGGTGTATTTAAAATATTCATCATTAGCACTCGCCTTTCCCAACAAGTATTCAGTAGCTGCAATTAGTGAATCTGGTTGCTGTAAGGTAAGTTGGTCAGTATAAGCCATCAATTTGGGGTGATAGACAGGCGAATACAGTAAATCGCTTTGCGAAAAATCAATATTATCGAAGTAATGCTTTCTGTATTCGTAAAATCTAAAAGCATTGATTTCATCGTCCGATAGACCTTCAGGCGCTTCTTTGGGTACATAATCCATAGATGTACTTATCAGTTTGGCCATGAAACTATTAGGGTATTTTTCTACAAATTCCTTTTGTCTTACTTGCCCCTTTTGGTCCATATCGATGCGCATAGTGGCCTTTTGCTCATCGTTTAATTGAGCATTGTCCTCTATTTTCTGCAAATCCATTTGCCTCTGATTGTTGTATTTTAGGTACTCATAAAGCTTGGCATTTTCCTCAGATGCAATCACTTCCATTGCTCCAATTACATCATCCTTATTGGTTTTCATTATTACCCTAGGTTCTTTGGCTACGAACTCAAAGTAATTGTTATCGGGAAAAACCAACATGCACAAACCCACATGAAGCGTATCTATTTTAAAATTCACCAAACCGCCTTCTTGAGAAAGCGACTCCTGCTTGATGTATTGTTTATCGCCTAAATAATAGGCCAAACGCATACTTTCACCAGCAGCCAAACCCTCGATGGTAAAAGTATAATCTGCATTGTAAATTTCTTGGGCAGAAGTTTTAGAAGTGATTCCAAGTACAAATACCAGAATAAGGAGTTTTAAAATACGCATGCCGAAAGATAATTGATTTTAGGTTTTGAAGGGAAATGAATTGGAGATAATATGGGTCGCTCCTACGGAGCTCAGCGGTTTATTTCTGTTTGCAAGCCTACAAACAGGCCGTCCCTCTGGGACTTTTATTGAAGAATACACCAGTTTAAAATCTCTCGTAAGCAACAATTGAAAATCAGTCTTTTGACCTATCACAGTTCTAATTTACTAAGAATCCCAATGCTATGAACTGTCGATTACTTGGTTTTGTAAAACACAGGTCACTCCTTCGGAGCTCAGCAATTACTTCTGTTTGTAAGTCTACAAACGGGTCGTCCCTCTGGGACTTTTATAGGGCGAAACAATCAAGCACATCATAGCTAAATCAGGCTTTCTGAACCATGCTTAGTTTAATGAATTTCATACAATCTGGCCGTCCCTCTGGGACTTTTATCAAAGACCTTAACAATTGGAGATCTATCTCCGGCCAAGCCCGCAAATAAGTTTGGTTAATGCAATTCGCCTTTATGAATATAGAGAACCCCAGGGGGGGTGAACAGTTTGTAAAAGCCTTGGCCATAAAATCAATAAGCCCCAGCGGGGCGACCTGATCAAATTTATGCTGTTAACCTCCCCTTTTACACAACTGCTGAAACTCGCAATATTCGCAACGTCTTAAGTCATCGGTTTGGGTGAATGGAATGGCTGGATTGTAAATTTCGCGTACTAGGTTTTGAAGCTTTTCTTCAAACATAGTAATAGCCTCAGCAGGAATGGCTTGGCCATCTCGGAGCCACTGTGTGCCTTCGCTCAACTTACGCATACTCGTAATACCCACTTTTACAGGAAGGTCAAAATGACCTTTAGTGAGCACCGCATAGAGGTAGCCCTGAAAACCAGATTTGTATTTTGGGTCATCAAAATACTTTTTCATATAAGCCTCTGGGTCTTTATACATCAGCGACTTATTAACAAACTCTACTTTTCCCGTTTTATAGTCTGTAATGCGCAGCTCGCCAGACTTTTCATCCATTCGATCTATCGTACCACTAACCCTAGCTTTGCCAATTCCATCAATGGCCACCAGTGTTTCAAATTCTTCTGCTTCCAGACCAATCACTTTAAAAGGAGCTTCTTGCACATCTAAATCCAATACTTTTTGAATCATCTGCTCCATCACCTG
>CENR01010341.1_pt1 | contig 11245 bp, 10 predicted proteins | sample 530181 | NCBI WGS metagenome assembly CENR01 (sample SAMEA2619677, study PRJEB7988) | marine metagenome | biome: marine biome (ENVO:00000447); feature: surface water layer (ENVO:00002042); material: "saline water (ENVO:00002010), including plankton (ENVO:xxxxxxxx)" | depth 5 m | reverse complement strand
TTGTCTGTTGTCTGTTGTCTGTTGTCTGTTGTCTGTTGTCTGTAAAGTTTAAAAATATATTTTATGAAAAAAATAATAAACACCTCGCACGCCCCTGCTCCTATTGGGCCTTACAATCAAGCTGTTTTAAAAGGAACGATGTTGTACACCTCTGGGCAAATTGCGTTGCATCCTGAAACAGGAAAACTCGTGATGGAAGATATTAAAACCGAAACCAAACAGGTAATGGAAAATATGAAGGCCGTATTAGCAGAAGCGGGCATGACGTTCGAAAACGTGCTTAAAACCTCTATCTTCATCAGTGATATGGAAAACTTTGGGGCTATTAATGAGGTTTATAGTCTTTACTTTAACGAAGCCACCGCCCCAGCCCGCGAAACAGTTGAAGTTGCCAACCTACCTAAATACGTGAATGTTGAAATTTCGATGATAGCCAGCCTGTAATTTTACAAGTTATCATTTTCCTCATTGGTGCCCTTATCGTTAAAATCTACGGGCATATAATCGCTGTCGTCTGGAGTTACAGGAGGATCGGTATCAGGCTCAATGGTTACTTTTTTATTAAAAAGTTTATCCATAAGCTCTTTAAAGGTATCAAAATCTACCGAATAGGAAACCCCGGCCCCCTGTTCAAATATTTGTGATTCTCCGATAAACTGAATATTCGCCTGGCGGTTAAAAAAGTTGATACGCAAACTACCGTCTTCGTTTACGAGCCACTGAACTTCTAAATCCCCGGCAATGGCACTTTCAGTAGCCCCACCTACAGGAACCCCTACTTTTCCATTAATTAAGATACGTTCCGTTACATCTGCCGAAAAGGTAAGTCCCACCTGACCCGCAGCCTGCTGGTTGGGCAACCCTGAAGCGGGAGAGTAATCTAAGCCAATACTATATTTATCATTCTTATCTGAAAATAATTGATTCACCAATCCTGAAACTCTATCTACTAACGTACCGGTAAACGCTCCAGCCCCACCAAAATCATCGTTAACAAAAGCATCCGATGCTACAAGGAATAAGGCCTGGCGTTCTCGTTGTTCTCTGTTTTGCAACTTATATTCCAGCTCACTTCTTACCGTAGAAGTAGTTTTTGGAAATTCAATTCTAAAATCAATCTCAGGCTGTATCAACTCCCCTTTTAAATCTACCAGTACATTTACGGGTATCTTTCGGTTTGCTGCTGGGTTATCTAACAATACTGAAGGGTTTGCATCGGTTTCATATTTAGCCGTCAGATCAATTCTACCCCGTTCGGGATTTCCCTCCCATACAATAAAACCTCCAGGTACAATATCTATTTTTCGTTGTATCAATCCCCCGTATCTGAAATCAAAGATCCCATCCAGCACGGTATATTCCCCCCACATTTTAAATTTCCCAAGGGTGTTTATACGTATCAATAAGGTCCCCACTCCTTTCCCTGTAAGCTTGCTATTATTTTCCTGGTCTACAACTACTTCAACTTCTGCATCATTAGTAATGTCCAAATCAAAGTTTAAGGATAGGCCTTTTACATCTTTTTCAACCAGGGCTTCCCCTCTCATTAATGCTTCTTTTTCGGCCGGAGATAAAAACGTTATAAAAGTATCTTCGCCCAGGGATTGTGTGTCGCTAATGGGTATTTTAAAAGAAGTATTGGGTTCTGTAGTTGCCACCACATCTATGGTAAGCTCGTCTACGGGGCCTTGAATGTCTGCTGTACCACTAATAAAAGCCGTCCCGTAATAAAGAGCATCTTCGGTTTTTGGGGTATCCAATGCAAGTAGATTATCTGTTTCAATAGTTAATCCCAGTTCCCAATCACCAAAATTGGTATGGCTCGCAAAACCACTTAAAGTACCTTCGGTATTGTACTTAGTGTCTGTTATGCCTGTAGTGTTAATATCAAATTTATTTTTTGTTACAACTATCTGTGTGCCATCGTCTATATCAAAATCTGTATTTAAATATGGAATTTTTAAACCACTACCTTCCAGATTAAATCGGCCCAGGATGTCCGGCGACTTATAATTACCGCTTACCCGGGCATTCCCTGAGATGAGCCCTCGTATGTCTGTAACCACATCGCCTCCAAAGGGGCTAAAGGCCTGCATATTGAATTCATTTAAATCTACAAGCAAATTAATCATGGGGTTAACTTTCGACACATCAATATCGCCTCGCGCATTAATAGACTTTACACCATCATTGGTAAGCGTGGTATTTACAGTATATTTTGAAAGATTTTCATTCCCTCTAATGTCTAACACTAAATCTCCAAACGCAATGTCGTTAATATCTATTCCGTCAATAGTAACAGTAGAATTAGGGTAATACGCCCCGTTTTTCTGAAGAAAATTAAGTGTTCCGTTTACATTTCCTTTTAGCCTGAGGCTATCAACGGGCGGCACAATATTTCCGATATTTACATCCCGAAATTCTGCCTTTATATCTTTATACGTTGAATCGCGAAGCACCCCCGCAAGTTGAATGTACTCGTTCTCGTGATTCAATACGAGCGAATCAATTTTTATGGTTGAAAAGTTATCGTCAAACGTAACTTTGTTCAAATCATTATTATCTTCATTCAGAAACCACACGTTGTCTTTATAGGTAATATCAGATTTCTTTACCCCAACGACCGATTTCCCTTCGGGATTAATGGTGTGGTATAGCGACAGGTTAAACAAGTCTTCTTTCGCTTCCCCTCCTTTAAATTCTGAACGGATAAATAAGGTGTCTTTTATGGTTTTGTTGATTAAACTGAGCTCAGTTACATTGTACACTCCAGTATAAACAGAGTCTACCGAAACATACGTATTAAATAACGGGTTGTCGTTATCTACCTGAATATTCACATTACCCATGTAATTTTTAAAAGCGATTAACTCCGGCGATCTAAAGTCCAGCTGAAACTTGGACTCGTCTGAAGCTACCGAGCCTTTAATTTTGGTATTGTCCCCCAGTTGCAGTTCTGGTATAAAAACATCTATAATTTTATTGTAGACCTCAAACTCATAATTTAAATACTGGTTGGTAGTAACTTCGGCAGGAATATAGTTGGTATAAATGCTGGCAATACTATTCTGAAACAAATTCGGTATATCCTCCAGTAAAAATTCACCGGATATTTCACCATTTATAATATCTGGCGATTGTATCTGGATGGTTCGAACAGGCCCTTCAAAAGAGGAGGTCACCAGGAAATCGTTGAAATAGAAATCTCTGTCTGCAGTTTGATAAAAGGTTTGTAAAAACTCTATGGTTCCCTCTGCATCATTAACAGTGGTACCCTGCATATCCATTTCTACCCTCCCTGAAAAAACCGATATACTATCACGTTTAAACAAATTTAACTTGTTCAATTCAGCATATTCAATATCTGCCTCGAAATCAAACTGGTTGTATTCCTTTGAAACATCTACCAGGCCCTTAAACTCCATTTTAAGATTTGGATCATTTATAATGAGGTCACCATCAAAAATCGGGTTTTTTAACCGTCCTTCAACTGTAATATTTTTATACGTATATTCTTCAAAAGTAAAAGAGCTTACGGATCCTTCCACTTTGGTATTCACAGTTTCCTGGGAAAATCCGCTACCATCAAAAGTTAAATCTGCGGTCATTTTACCTAATGACGTTGTCCCTGCCAGTTTTCCTAAGTTAAATTTATTTAAAACAGCATTTCCCACATACGAAGCGCTGTTAGGATCTGTATAGTTGTTCATTTGCAGGTCTAGGTCTGCAGTTCCTACCCCCGTAGTAATACCACTTTTAGTGATGAGTTGGGTTTGCGTTATGGTAGTGTTTCCCTGAAACGATACCGCTCCAAGATCTTTTAGTTGTGATGGTAACACATCTCCCAGTACTCTGGGCATAAGGCGGCGTAATTCGTAATAACTGGTGCGGATGCTATGGTTTTCTGCAGTAATTGTAAAGTCTTCCTCATTTAATAAATTCTGGATCGTATAGGTTCCATACACCTGATTGCCTTCTGAAGTAATTTCAGTTTCAGAAAACGTAAAATCGTTCATCGTTCCATCGAACTTACCATCTACGTTTATAAGTTGATCCGGGCCAAATTCATTGTACCAGGCATTGATGTCGTCTGTATTTAATTTGGTTTCATCAAACGTGGCATCTATAGTAACGCCATCTATAAAATCTCCCAGCCCTTTTTCTCCATACGTAAATACAAAATCGCCTTTAATGGTAGATTTTTCAGTTTGTAAGTTTAGCTTCTTAAGGGTCATCGCTTCAGAGGTATAGGAAAAAACACCTTCAGCATCTTTAATGCTAAAACCTCTTTCGGCTTCTAATGAGAGAGATTCAATGTTTGCTGCAACGTCTGGACCTGTAATTTTAAAATCGTCTGCTACCAGATTCACCTCTTTTAAAAACAGAACTGTTGGTGTTTCTAGGTTTTGATCTACAATTTTAATCGTGCTATTACTAAGGCTCAAATCGTTACTGAACAATGAAAACGGCTTCACCTCTTGGGTAGAGTTGGTGTTGAATTTTTCTGAAAAAATATAAAGATTGTCTGTCTCTTCACCTTTATAAGTAGTTACAAATAGCTTTGCATTGTCAAGGTTTATATTCCCAAACCCAAGATCCCCAGCAATTAAATTTCTAAAGCTCAGCACATTGGTTTGAAGTTCTTTTGCATAAATAAGTGTATCTGCATGATGATCATTAATTAAAACGCCTCTAATGTCTACTTCACCACGCCAGTTAAGGCCAAGACGGTCTATAGTAATATCGGTCCCGTAGGTTTCATTCAGGTTGTCGGTTACCTTTTTTGCAACATAGGTCTGTACGGAAGGAATAGAAAAAATAATCACAATTGTGATGAGGAGTAATACTAAAATTACAAATCCTCTGATTATTATTTTCCTTAATTTTTTGATACGACTGTAATGTTTTAATTTTGACACTTCAATAGATATGCCACACTTATTTTGAACACTTCAACTTGTTATATACTAGGAATTGAATCCTCTTGCGACGACACGGCAGCTGCTGTAATTAACAACGGCGTTGTGCTTAGCAATGTTGTGGCAACCCAGGAAATACATACCGAATATGGCGGCGTGGTTCCAGAGCTTGCCTCACGTGCCCATCAACAAAACATTGTCCCCGTTGTACACCAAGCATTACGCAAAGCAAATATCGACAAAAAACAATTACATGCCATAGCATTTACAAGTGGTCCTGGGCTTATGGGATCTTTGTTGGTAGGGACCTCATTTTCAAAGTCTTTGTCACTTGGGTTGGGTATTCCCCTTATAGATGTAAACCACATGCAGGCACATATTCTAGCACATTTTATTAAAGCTGAAGGGCAAACCCCGCCTAAGTTTCCATTTCTGGCGTTAACCATAAGTGGGGGGCACACCCAAATCGTAAAAGTGACTAACTATTTTGACATGGAAGTGATAGGCCAGACTATCGACGACGCAGTTGGAGAAGCGTTCGACAAATCTGCCAAAATACTGGGACTTCCCTACCCTGGTGGTCCCTTGATTGACAAGTACGCCCAACAGGGTAACCCAAAAGCATACCCATTCCCAAAACCGAAAGTAAGTCCGCTGGATTTTAGTTTTAGCGGATTAAAAACTTCGGTCTTGTACTTTATAGAAAGGGAAACAGCAAAAAACCCAGATTTCATTTCCGAACATATTGAAGACATCTGTGCAAGTATTCAGTATACCATTGTGAGTTATTTAATGGACAAACTGAAAAATGCCGTAAAGAAAACGGGGATTAAAGAAATTGCTATTGGGGGTGGTGTTTCGGCAAATAGTGGCATTAGAAAAGCATTACAGGATGCTGAAGGAAAATACGGTTGGAAGACTCATATCCCAAAATTTGAATACTGTACAGATAATGCAGCGATGATCGCTATAGTAGGGGAACTGAAATACAAACAAGGTATCTTTGCTGAAACAAACGTAGTTGCCAGTGCGCGGTTGAAATTGTAAGCCTATGTCACATTCTGAAGAAATAGTAAAGCGCCTGAAAGTAGCCACCCTTCCCTGGACATCGCACATGACCGAAAAAAAGATGTTTGGCGGTTACTGTATGCTCTTCAAAGGTAACATGTGTGTAGGGGAAACTAAAGAACGTTTAATGGTACGTGTAAAGCCTGAACAAATGGAAGAAACCCTGGCATTACCCCATGTGACACCCATGGATTTTACCGGCAAGCCTATGAAGGAGTTTGTGTTTGTTACCAGAGAAGGTTTTAAAACCGAAGAACAACTTCAACACTTTATAGAATTAGGAATCGCCCATGCCGAATGGAAATTGAGCCAATAATATGAATTTATTTTACCATCCAAATAGTACGGAAACCGACACGGAGATCTTTTTTGATAAAGAAGAAAGCAGGCACATTGGAAAAGTACTTAGAAAGCAAACAGGTGACGAACTATACACTACAAATGGCAAAGGATACTTTTTTAAAGTAAAACTTCAATTAGTTACACCTAAAAAGTGCACTGCAAGCATTTTAACTGTTGAAGAACAAAAGCCACTCCCCTACAGATTGCATCTGGCTGTAGCTCCCACGAAACTTAACGACCGCTACGAATGGTTTCTTGAAAAAGCAACTGAAATAGGCATTACTGAAATCACCCCTATTATCTGTGATCACAGTGAGCGCAACGTAATAAAACCCGAACGCTATGAAAGGATTTTACAAAGTGCCATGAAGCAATCGTTAAAAGCATATCTTCCCAGATTAAACGAGGCTGTTTCCTATTCAGAATTTATAGCGCAGCAAAAAAACTTCGACGGCTTAGCCTGTATTGCCCATTGTGAAGAGACCAGAAAGCAGTCGTTAAAAGATGTACTCAAGGCGAAAAGCAATGTTTTGATTTGCATAGGCCCCGAAGGCGATTTTTCTCCTGTAGAAATAGAAGCTGCTTTAACCAATGGTTTTGAGCCTGTAAGCTTAGGCACTTCAAGATTACGTACCGAAACTGCTGCTCTGGTTGCTTGCCATAGCGTAGCTTTTGTAAATGAGGTATAACTTTTGTTCTGTTACCTTCTTAAAAATTGTATTTTTAAACGCTATGAAAAACCTACTCTGCTTACTCTTTATTTTCACAATTTCATTTGCGGTTGCCCAAGAGGTGGCTGTTTTAAAATATGGTGGTGGTGGTGATTGGTATGGAAATCCTACCGCCCTGCCAAATCTGGTTCAGTTTTGTAATGAACAAGCCAATACCAGCATTAACCGTAAAACCGAAACAGTCGATCCGGGAAGCATCGATATTTTTAACTATGCTTTTCTACACATGACAGGACACGGAAATGTATTTTTTACTGTTGAGGAAGCTGAAAACTTAAGAAACTACTTGCTTAGCGGCGGATTTCTTCACATAGACGATAACTACGGAATGGATGAATACCTTAGAAAAGAACTGGTAAAGATCTTTCCTGACATAGAATTAAAGGAACTCCCGGGAAACCATCCTATTTTTAATTACCGGTATAAATTTCCACAGGGATTGCCAAAGATCCATGAACATGATAATGCACGTCCGCAAGCCTTTGGCATTACATACGAGGGCAGGTTACTTCTGCTCTACACCTATGAAAGTGATTTAGGCGATGGCTGGGAAAATCCAGAAATACATAACGACCCACAGGAAGTACGTCTAAAGGCATTACAAATGGGAGCAAATATTATTACCTACGCTTTTGAACACTAGAGGGAGGGGCAGAAGTCAAGAACACGTAAGTAGCGCTCTTAATTGTATTAATTAACTAGTCTCCTGTTCAACAAATCAACAATACTAAATGTTGCAGCACAATCACGAATCCACCCCTTTTTCAGCAAAAAAGAACAACATAATCTTATTGTGTGATGGCTTACAAAGCCCGGCAAATATTGGTGCTATCTTTAGACTGTGTGATGCTTTCGGGGTTGCTGAAGTTATCTTTAACAGCCCTATAGACCTTTCATCCAACAGATTAAAACGTACCGCCAGAACTACGGAAACATTGGTAAAACATACTATAGTGGAAGATCTTGCGGTAACACTTCACGAGTTTCAACAAAAAAACTATACAACGGTGGCATTAGAAATTTCTTCAACCAGTATACCTCTTTCTAAGTTTTCAAAGTCAGAAGTGACACTAGCGCTCGTTATCGGGAATGAGCGTACAGGGATTTCAGAAAAAATTTTAAAAAAAGTACAGCATATTACACACATTTCTATGTTTGGTACAAATAGCAGTATGAATGTAGCTCAGGCCACTGCTATTGCCTTGTATGAGTTAACAAAACATTGAGATTTTAGCAACAGGAATATAGTATCTTTACGCAAATCTTATGAAACTAACCTCTAAAATAATCTCCTTCGGGTTGCTACGCACGCTGGCCGTTCTTGGCTTAATCGTGATTTTTCTATGGTTTGTTTTCAACATTAAAGTACTTATCCTTTACATAGGTATTGCTGCGGTTATCTCATTAATTGGAAGGCCATTGGTGCTTTTTTTAAGAAGGAAATGTAAGTTTCATAATACGCTGGCAGCATTTACAACCTTACTGGCCGTGATCGCATTTGTATGTTTATTACTTTACATTTTTGTTCCAATCATTGTAGAGCAAAGTAAAAGTATAGCCGAAATAGATTTTGATTTGGTAAAACGTGACCTAAACGAATTGAACATACAAGCCAGTGATTATCTGGGTGTAGAAAAGATTAATATAGTTGAAGCCATAAAAAATACTTCTGCTGTAGAGAATTTTGAACTGGAGTTAGTGCCCAGCTTTGTGGATATATTCTTTAAAAATTTTGCAGATTTCTTTATTGGCCTTTTTGCAGTATTATTCATAGCTTTCTTCTTACTTAAAGACCAGAATCTTATCCCCAACGCAGTTACTGTTTTTGCCAAAGAAGGACGTGAAAAGCGCTTTTTACTTGTTTTAAATAAAATTAAGGAGCTACTCTCGCGCTATTTCATTGGCTTAGCGTTTCAAATACTTATTCTAGCGTTATTTTACACCCTGTTGCTACTCATATTTGACATTAGAAATGCATTGGCCATCGCTATTATTTGTGCTTTTTTAAACATCGTTCCCTATCTGGGGCCCCTTATTGGTTGGGTTTTACTATTGTTGGTAGTGGTTTCTAATAACCTGGGAGCCGACTTTTCTTCAGAACTTTTACCAACCTTAGGGTATGTTACACTTGGGTACGGGATTGCACAAATCTTTGATAATATTATTAGTCAGCCCGTGATATTTGGTAAGAGTGTACGCTCTCACCCGCTAGAAATATTTATCGTCATTCTTATTGGTGGTTATCTGTTTGGGATTCCCGGAATGATCCTGGCCGTTCCCGTTTATACGAGCGTAAAGGTAATTTCCAAGGAGTTTTTATCTGAATATAAAATTGTAAAACGCCTTACCAAAAATTTATAGTTGGTTTGAACACAGCTCTTTTAAAGACCGAAATACAAGAATATATCTTTACGTATGCTGAAGATACTTCAAAATTAGCTTTTGCAGGAAGTCCTTTCCCCAAAGTTTCTACCGCTGAGTTATTACAACAAATTGAAAGCAGAAGTGCTATTGAAAAAAAACTACCAACGTGGTTTGCTGAAAAAAATATAGTATATCCCCCAAAGCTCAATCTCGAGCAAACTTCTTCAGAGGCTACGGCCAGATACAAAGCTAGCCTGGTTACAGGGAAATCATTAGCAGACCTCACAGGGGGTTTTGGTATCGATACTTTTTATTTTGCTGAAGTATTTGACACGGTGACCCACTTTGAAAAAAACAAAACACTTTCAGAACTAGCAGCCCATAACCTTGAAGTATTTAGTAAAAAGAATATCTTTTGTAAAGCTGAAGATGGTCTGCAGGGAATTAAAAGCAATACGTTTGACGTACTATATGTAGACCCATCCAGACGCAATGAACGTAAGGGAAAAGTTTTCTTTTTAAACGAATGTGAGCCTAATGTACCCGAAAATTTAGGGTATTTACTTAACAGCTGCACTACCCTGCTAGTAAAAACATCCCCAATGCTGGATATTTCAATTGGATTACAGGAATTAAAACACGTGACTGAAGTTCATGTAGTTGCAGTAAACAACGAAGTCAAAGAACTGCTATGGATCTTAAAAAAAGAAACCTCTGAAAGCATACATATCCAAACAGTTAATCTTACTTCAAAAGGGACACAAGCCTTTTCTTTTTTACCATCAGGCCCTATCGAAACAGTGTTTTCAGACCCCCTGAGATTTTTATACGAGCCTAACGCAGCAATTTTAAAAGCTGGGGGATTCCAGTACATTTCAGAAGCATTTAAACTTAAAAAACTCCATCAGCACAGTCACTTATTTACCAGCGAAGCACTACGGGATTTTCCTGGAAGAAGGTTTTCAATAGAAAAAGTAGTCCCATATACCAAAAAAGAAATGCGTGGCATTACTTTTGCGAAAGCCAACATTACCACCCGTAATTTTCCTGAGAGTGTAGCGACACTTCGAAAAAAATGGAAGATAAAAGACGGTGGTTCAAAATACTTGTTCTTCACAACGCTTGAAAATGAAGACAAAATCATGTTAATTTGCGCAAAAGTTTAAAAATGAAACAACTATTATTCTTATTCCTAGTTTTTGTCACGCCAGTACTTGGTGTTGCCCAAGATCAGGATTGTAATTTTAAAGTACAGGTAGAAACCGAAGAGGAAGTATTCAAACTCACGAACGAACAGCTAACTGAGTTTCTAGTGGGTAGAGAGCGTAATATTTTTATTTATTTCAGCTTAATGCAGGAGGACGCTATTAAGTCACTCGTAATTCAGGTTTCGGTAAATGCAAAGGAAATGCCCCCTTTAATGTGCTTTAATAAAGATAGCAGGGTTTCGTTTAAACTTGAAGATGGTAGTTTTGCATCTTTACGTTATTTAGGTGTGGAGAATTGTGGTCGCCAGACAGAAAATGAAGAAACTTTAAACAACAGCACATCTGAAGCTGCTTTTTTGTTAGACGAAGGTAGTATAGAACGACTAAAAACGTCAAAAATAGTCTCAATGCGCATCACAACCATGCGAACAGATTTCGATATTACCTTCCAAAATGTACTAAGTAATAATCAAATTCCAATACCCATATACCCTAAAGAGTTCTTTATGAATAACTTGAAATGTTTAGAGTAAAAAACCTAAAATTTCTTTGTTTGATACAGTGAATAAGTATACATTTGCATCCGAATAAAAAAACAACTAGTTCTTTATTC
>CENR01030301.1_pt1 | contig 11264 bp, 13 predicted proteins | sample 530181 | NCBI WGS metagenome assembly CENR01 (sample SAMEA2619677, study PRJEB7988) | marine metagenome | biome: marine biome (ENVO:00000447); feature: surface water layer (ENVO:00002042); material: "saline water (ENVO:00002010), including plankton (ENVO:xxxxxxxx)" | depth 5 m | reverse complement strand
CGCTTCAAACCCCGCCAATGAATTGTTTAACTTAAGTCTATCGCTTGACGACATTTTTGACAAAAGAAGTGTGACTGAAGCGGAGGAAAAATTGGCAGTCGCCAGCACAGATAAGCAGCGCGTTCAAATCGTTCAACAGTTTTTAGTGTCGCAATTAAAAGACATTCAAACTGACAAATTGATTGTTGAAGCGGTTAAGCTCATTTACCAAACCAATGGAACCATTCGCATAAAGGAACTGAGTCAAAAATTATTGATTAGTCAAAGTCCTTTTGAAAAGCGTTTTAGAAAGGTAGTTGGAACCACAGCCAAAAAGTTTGCTTCAATTGTCCGCTTCAACGCAGTTCTTGACAATCTAACTCAAACAAAAACGCTGACTGAAATTTGCTATGAAAACAATTTTTTCGACCAAGCTCACTTCATAAAAGACTTCAAACAGTATACAGGCGACACCCCAGAAAATTTCAAACGGTTTTTGTGAAAAACGATTTTTTACAATTACCGAGGTGCTAAACATTGCAATTTCCCACCGTAATCATAAAGCAAAAGCGATGAAGAAAATAGCCTTAAATCAGCTATCGTTTTCGGATTTGAGCATTATGGTTGCGTCTAACTCAAAGAATTGTTTAACCCACAAAAACTAAGACAAATGTTTACAGTAGAACAAATCAAAGCGGCTCACGGCAAAGTGAAATCAGGTGCGGACTTCCCTGCTTATATTAAAGAAATCAAGTCATTGGGAGTTACCCATTATGAAGCCTATGTAACAGACGGGCATATTGACTATCACGGAGGTAACGATTATACGGCAAAAGTTCCTGCAAAGTATGACTCCTTTGTAATTACCGACACCGTAAAGAGCGAAGAATTTAAAGCAGCGTTAATAGCTCACCAACAAGGCAAAACAGATTTTTTGACTTTTATCAAAATGTGTGCGGCAGTTGGTATTGAAAAATGGGCCATCTGTATGGACAAAATGACCTGCACCTATTACGACAAGAGTGGGAATGAAATTTCGGTGGAAGAAATCCCTCAATAAAACTGCCTGTTACGAAACAAACAGACCATTCAAATAACCAGCCTTTTTAATTTAATTGCCGATGACTCCTGACATAGGGTTGTCACTTGTCAGATATATGTTTGTGTCAACGAATAGTTAACCCGGATAAGACAGTAGACCAGAAAGTAAATTAAATGAGTAAAAAGGAAATCCAAACCTATTGCCCTAAAAGCCGAGCAGAATGGCGCGAATGGTTAGCAAAAAACCATGCGTCTGAACAGTCTGTTTGGCTGGTTTATTTTAGGGCATCTACAAAAGTTGCTTCTCTGACTTGGAGCGAAGCTGTGGACGAAGCCCTTTGCTTTGGGTGGATAGACAGCACCAAAAAGACCATTGACGAAGAAAGGTATATGCAGTATTTCAGCAGAAGAAAACCGAATAGCATGTGGTCTAGGGTAAACAAAGAAAAAGTTGACCAACTCATCCAAAACAACCAAATGACCCAAGCGGGTTTAGCCTGCATAGACACTGCTAAACAGAATGGCTCTTGGACATTCTTAGATGAAATTGAAGCCCTTGTTATTCCAGAAGATTTAGCCGCTGCATTAGTCAAACACAAAGGTGCCATGAACTACTTTGATGGCCTAAGTAAGTCCGCTAAAAAGATTTTGCTTCACTGGGTAATCTCTGCGAAAAGACCAGAAACCAGACAAAAGCGAATTTTAGAAATCGCTGAAAACGCCAGTAAAAACTTGAAGCCAAAACAGTTTAGGTAGAAAACCTCATCGCTAATATTATTGGTATGTTATAAGGAATTTTTGATAAATTACGTAGAATAGTAAACAACAAAAAGATAGGTTATTGACAACCTTGCCATCACTATACCATAAAGCATGAGACCTACATACCGAAGATTCAAAGAATTAAGAGAAAAAGCACAAGAAAAACTTAAAGGCCCTGGAGTTCTGGAGCACCAACTTACAAACGCGGTTTGTGAAATAGGTTATATGGATGAATCCGAAGTCCCAAAGCATCAATGGGAAAGCATCAAGTCAATACTAAACTCTTGTCGAACCCATAAAGCGGAAAAAGAAGAGGGTATTTTTCAAGCTTCGATCAACAAAATGACTTACGAAGAAAAAATTAAACTAAAAAGGGCAATTGAACTACTCTAACATGGTATTCAAGTATTATCATGGTACTTCCACAATTTTCCTAGATTCAATAAGAAAATATGGTTTAGGAGCAATTAACCCTAATACCGATCAAAAAAATCTTGAAGTTCTCAAATTTCTTTTTGAATTATCAGAAAATCACTTAAAGCTAAATCCTGAATATATAACGCTCAAAAACTCAACTTGGGCAATGGTTAATCAGGGCACAGAAGAACTAACTGATGAACGAGGAAATAAGGTAGTTCTACATTTCAGACATGATGGTATGTATGTATCAATCACTAGAATACGAGCAGCCATATATGCAGTACTTAACAAATATGGAAGTGAAATTCTTGAAAGATGTATCGAATTATACAAACTTCTAATCAACTCAAATATTCCTGTAAAAATACCTCCTGAAATTGACCTTTTTGATTTTCGTCAATACATAGATGCTGAAACTAAGCCTATTATGATTGAAGTATTAGGAATTTCAGATAATGATCTAGAAAAAGAAGATGGCAAGACGGCCAGTGATGCATTAAATTTACTAAGAAGATGTATACCAAAATTGACAGAAAAAGAACAATTTGAATTTCTTCAATATTGCAATTTCAAGTTATTGAAACCTGTACCAGTCAAGCAGTTAAATTTTTTTGAAATTGAATATGAAGGCCACCCTGAAAACGGGGATTTCAAATTTTTACTAAGTAGAATATAAAAGTCTTCCTATTGCCAACATGATTGGTATATGACAAGGAAGTTTTAATAAATTACATATAACACAAATTCTGTAATCTTGATATACAAATAATATCAAGTATAATTTAGAGGGGAAATGGAAATTCAAGAATCAATGAAACGATTATTCAAACCGAAAAAGAAATCAGTTTTCGCGGCAACAAAATTTATCTCTTCCGATGAACAAGCCAAGAAACTCAATATTCGAAACAGCTCATTTTTCCCCATTCACGATCTGAGGAATAAACATAACTACAAAGAGTATTTTATAGTAGAACGAGATGGAAGGACACTGCGCAGGATTTTTTTAAACATATTTGAGCCAGAACATAGGGAACTCCTAATATTCAAGCATTACATTTCAAGAAGAATAAAATTCTTCTACAAAGAATCAATTGGCCTCAATATCTTATCAAGAGACAAGCCCTGGGATTTTAGAATAGAACTGAGTAGCAATGAGACTTTCAATGTAGAAATTACCTCAATTTCAGATAATCAATGGAATTTTGAAATGCTTCGAAATGAAGAAAGATATGCTACTCAATCAAATAATGAAAAAATCCCGTTACACGAACTTATAAAGATAAACAAGCTTTTTCCTGATAATTCAATTAGCATGTTGATTAATGATTACATGGATAAAAACACTTCTAAAAAATCATTAATTCCTAACCCATTCTATGCTAAAACTATATCAACAATTGGCCGTACAGATTACCCAGAAAAAAAACTAAGTGAAATAATTAATACCTCAATCTCGAAAAAAGAGAAGAAAAATCATTCTGACAAAGAAAATACTGTTCTAATAATTGACAATCGAACATTCACTTTAGAAATAGACGATTTTCAAATTGCATTTAATGAGCTAGGAGAAAAATTCGAAACCTCACCATTTATGGAAATATGGCTCTATACGGGTTACTATTCATCGAATGATGGTAATGAAGCAGAATATAGTTTTATACCCCTAAAAGTAACGAACGAACAAAGACGAACACTAAATAAAATGGCCAAGAAAAATGGACTTGATAGTAAAGGAGTCATTTATACCTAAAAACGAGAGAAGCACATAACAATGTGTAAAAAATGGCCTTGCATAGTAGTGATAAGGATTATAACTCATTTCAACCCTCCTATCGCAGGTTCTCCGTACAAACAGACTCTTACGGTTTCGTTTTTCAAACTCAACCTCAGAGTGACGGTAAGTGATGGGGGCTTGCTGTTTACTCATTCAATCTATACTTCTGAAAAAGAGATTCGAAGCTGAGTGACGATAGAGCAAGTTATTTGCACTCTCCTTTTCATCCTGAGTGGTAGCGTGTTCGCAGAAGCTTCAGCGGATGAGAAGCGAAGGAATTAGAAACTGTATAGCAAATCGAAAAATTAGATCCTTCGTACCTCAGGAAAAGAAAATAGGCCGTTTACTTCCAAACAATTGTTCGCAGTGAAGTAAGAGTAAGCCTCATTGTTTTTTGATTAAATGTTATGCTGTTAAAATTAAGCTCAACTGCAGTTATATGCACACCGCTTTTCATCCTGAGTGAAGCGAAGGATCTAAAAATAGAATCGTCAATCGGAAGATATAAAGTTTTTGACTAATTTCATTTATGTCAAACTGGTCGATTTTTGTGTACATCACCACCAACAAAAGCAAAGAGACCACCTCTCGGTAGTCTCTTTTGGATTAGACAGCAGTCAAACACATCTGACCCAGTCTCTTCAGTGATTTCAGTCTTCTACTTATTCCCTTCAATTATAGCTAGAGTTTGTTCTACCCAGTCTGTGTTGGCATCTAGCTTAATATCAGGGCCAATTCCTTCATTTTCATAGGGAAGAAAAGAAGCTTGTCTCATATCCGTTGGCATATAAGTAAACATCCCCGATGGCGAAGTGTAGGTTCTACCATAATTAGTACCATAAGCCAGCGCACCATAAGTGGTTTGCCCTAAATGAACCGTGTTCTTCAATTTTCTCAATCGTCCCGTGGTGAGCTCTCCGTTACTCCCTGTGTAGAAGTTAGTCAGTACATACACCTGCGCTTTGCTCTTCTTTATGGCCTTTATAATCGGTTTAGATATTTTATCAGAGCCGCCCACATTGTTTCTCAAATCAACAATCAAGTAAGACGAGTTCAGTTCGTTTTCTATTTGAGTGATCAATTGATCTCTATTTTTCCTCATCGAGCTTCGATTAAAGCTGTTCATCCAAACGTATTGCACATTCTCATTTAAGCTAGTCAGCTTGAAGTTTTCGGCATCTCCAGAAATAACATTTACAATGTCGTAGGCCTCATCCTTCTTTTCTTTTCGGGTAGTAGAAAACAATTGCCCGTTTTCGAAAAGCTGCTCTTCAGCAAAAACCAAGTTCTTATACAACTGACCGTAGAAGACAATATTTAAACGGGAAGGCGAATCGGATTCCTTGATATAAGCGTAGACCTGTCCCGGTTCCCAAATGCTGATCTGAGACTCTAACACCACTCCTACCAAGCTGTCCGCATCAATACGGTATATACCTAATTTCATCAGGCTGCCAGCATTGTAGATGCCTTCAATACCTGCTGCTGGTTTAGATTTCAGTTGTGCCTTCAATTGTGTCAAATCCATATCTACCTTAGGGTGATTTTTGAAAGTATCGCTGGTTCGGTAGCTCTTTATAAATGTAGAATCGAAGATATCGTCCATCGTATAATCCGGTCTCGGCTCGTACACTTCGGCATGCTTATCATTCACGAAATGCTCTAACTGATTGAGCTTCCAAAAGCAATCCACTTTGGTCATTTCATTGGTCATTTGCCCACGGAGTTGTTGGTATAAATTCTCGAATTCAGTTTTCTTATTTCCTTTTACCTGATGCTTAAAAGAGTTCATTTTCTTCATTTGTGCATAGACAAAATCAAGCTCGGGTTTGCAGTCGCAATTGGCTTGTGCCGAAAGGTTAAAACTTAAAGTAATAAGGAAAATTAGGGTCATTAAATTTTTCATGTCTGTTTGTTTATGTGTTTGACTGGTTCAAACGTACAAACAGAAATCGGCCTTTAAACCTATTTAATAAGGCTTGTGGCGAAATCACACTATTCTGTGGCGGAATTGACGGCTGTTTCTACTGCAGCCTGATAAGTTTTTGAAACGGGCACTTCAAGGTCGCCTGTAAGCATCACATTCACCTTACGGTTTCCGGTTTTCCATTGTCTAAAATGATAAGCATTGATCAAAAAAGAACGGTGGGTTCGGATCAATTCTGGCCGTTGCTCCTCCACGGCTGTCAGCTTATTTCTAATCAGCTGCGTCTTTAAATTCCCTCCTTCATTAAAAGTCACTTCTACATAATTATCGGACGACTGAATGCAAATAAGGTCGTTCAATTGCAGCCGCAAACTCTCGTAATTTCCAGTGCCTTTGATTTCAATTTTATCGTTCTCTAAGCGCTTCTCTTTATACTTGCCGAAAGACCAACGACCAATGGCCACAATAGGGAAAACGGTGAGTGCCGCAGGCAAATAAATGGCGGTAGCAAAATAGGAAATGGTGTAGGCGTATGGATCGGAGTCCACCACCAAATAATAGTACACCAAGCGGGTAGCCATAAAGCCGATGATGATGACGAAAGACATAAAAGTGAGTTCCGCCCAAACAGGCCACTGCCCTACTTTTTTAGACAGCCAATGCTGAAAGGGCAAGCAAATCAGATAACAAATGGAACCGAAAAGACCATAAAGCGGCAGATAAGTCAGCTTCTCATTCAAGTAAAGCTGGCCTACATCCAGCGGTTCGGTAAAGAAAAGAAAAACAAATACCCACACCGCCAAGCCCAAGGCAATCAGTACATGATGTTTAATGGAAGGGTCGAAAGGGTAATTACTTTTCAATCTCTAATGATATGGCTACTACTAAGAACCCCCAATATCATTAGAAATATGGAATATTACATTCAAAATCATGCTAAACAACTCCATCCGTCAGCAACAAAACATGTTTTATGAAATATTTCCGTAATTTTAATTATGTCTTCAAAAAAGCTCCTCCTTAAAGCTATTTTAATAATTTTTGGTGGTTGTATTATTCAATACTTTTTAAATGAATCAAAGGAATCTGATCTGAAAGAAGATTTAAATAATTATACGAATCGCTTGATCGTAACAGCTGACTTACTAAAAAGTTATAAGAACAGAAAACCAGAGATTGCAGATTCTGTAAGCTTACTTTCAGATACCGACACGAAATCTATTAACATGCTCATATATCTGTATAATGATTTATATGGTTTTAACTTCCAAGAGTATGATCAAAAGTCGTCTTATTATTCTTTCGACCGTATTGTCACTACCAGAATTAGCGAAAGACAAGAGTTCCTTATAAAACAATTGTATTCTATTAAAGGAAAAGTAAGCCAACTGTATAGCTACAAAATCATATTGATATTAAGCTGCCTCATCCTTTTGGCGGGTCACAGGCTAGTCGACCGTTTCATGAGAGACCCTTCTTCAATTGATAATGGAAATAGGATAAATAACCAAGCTAAATAGGTAACAAAAAATAGGCGATTTTTTTAAGTCGAGTTCTCCTATATCAAAAACCCTCGTAAAGAACACTCTATACTGTTATCCCCTAAGACCATAAATACATGATTTTTATGGAATCAATGCCACTTTTGCAGAAGCTCTTTAAAAGCTGTACTATGCTTAAGAAAATAAATTTCAAAAATGTTGTCATATTTTTTAAGGCCCTGTCACTAATATTAATAGACAATGGAAAACCTCGGACATCAGCACAATGCGCCAATGACTTTTGAACAAGTGCTAGAAAGCAACAAGGAGAAAATCTATAGAATCAGCCGTGTTTATGCCGTTACTCCTTTAGAGCCGCAAGATTTGTTTCAGGAAGTGGTTTATCAAATTTGGAAGTCGTTCGCCTCATTTAAAGGCAATTCAGGCATTGATACTTGGGTCTATAAAATTGCCTTGAATGTTTGTCAGCGATCTAAACTGAAGCTAGACAAAGGCAAGGAGAAAACGGTAAGGCTTGACTCTTTGCAGTTTGTTCCGGCAGAAGTTGGCCCAGACAAAAGTGAGCAAGAAAGGTACAAGGCGCTGCACGATTGCATTGCTACTTTAAACGAGGCAGATCAATCCTTATTAGTGCTACTGCTCGAAGGTTTACCTTATAAGCAAATTGCTACCATTACTGGTTTGACTGAAAACCATGTAGCCGTAAAAATGAAACGTATTAGAAAATTATTATTCGACTGTATCACCCCAAAATTGGCATAAGATGACGGAACAAGAACTAAAAGAAATATGGATGAGCTCTTCGCAAGCCGAGACAATCCAAGTCGATTTATCAAAATTGGTGATGGAACTCAAAAACAAACTAAATCACATTGAAAAGGTAATTAGGAACAGAGATATCCGTGAGATTGTAGCCGCATTTATCGGCATCCCAATATTTGCCTACTTTGCTTACGACATTCCATTTCCCATTACCCGAATTGCCAGTATACTCACTGTGGTGTGGTCAGTTTATGTGATTTATCGTTTTAGAAAACTTCAACTCAGTAGAAAAAACGAAGACCTCACACTGCCCTTCAAGGCTCAATTGGAAAACCAAAAAACCAACATGATGGCGCAGCACAGGTTTTTAGATACTGTTTTGTACTGGTATGCTGGCCCTCCTTTTCTACTGAATCTTGCATTTATATTAGGTTTAGGCAATCCAGAAATATTCAATTATTCCTCTGGCTTAAAAGAACATTTACCTTTTGACTCAGGAAGTAAAATCACCTTGATTGTGGGTCTGACGGCCTTCTATACTTTTGTAGTGTGGCTAAATAAACGAGCGGTAAAGAAAACGCTTAACCCACTCATTGCCGATATCCAACGCATTCAAGACCAGCTGGAAACCGAAGAATAAACTTATTTCAAACTCAATTTCACAACACATGAAAAAACTAATCGCATCATTCATCATTCTCGGTATTAGCACTATAGCTTTCGCACAAGGAGAGAAGGAGGTTTCACAAAAAACTTCTTCAGCATTCCAAAAGCATTTCAATCAAAATGAATACAAAGCCATTTTCGAAATGTTTTCTCCCGAAATGAAAACAGCTTTGCCTTTAGATCAGGCTTTAACCTTTCTTGAAAATGTAAAGTCACAGGCTGGCACACTCAAAAACTTAGAATTTATTAAATACGAACAAGGTATGGTGGCGCTCTACAAAGCTCAATTCGACCGTACCATACTCGGTCTGAATCTTTCAACAGATCAAAACTCAAAAATTAACGGTATGCTTTTAAAGCCCTATCAGGACGATAGTCAACCGATATTGGAACGCAATATTTCCAGTTTAATACTACCCTTCAAAGGTGAATGGACAGTTTTCTGGGGAGGTGATACCGAGGCGCTTAATTACCATGTGGCTACGCCTTCTCAAAGAGGTGCTTTTGACTTCTTAATTATGGATGAAAGCGGTAAATCATTCAGCGGTGATGGAAGTAAAAACGAAGATTACTATGCTTTCGGAAAAGAACTTATTGCACCTGCCGCAGGCGAAGTGGTTTTGGCGGTAGATGGAATCAAAGACAACAAACCGGGCATCATGAATCCTGCTTTTGTGACGGGTAATACAGTAATCATTAAAACAACGAATAATGAATACCTCCTTCTCGCTCACTTTAAACAACATTCTATCAAAGTAAAACAAGGAGATAGTGTAACTCAAGGGCAGGTATTGGGACTCAGTGGAAATTCGGGTAATTCTTCTGAACCGCACCTTCATTTCCACATTCAAAACATGAAAGAAATGAGTCAGGCAACTGGTGCTAAAAGCTATTTCAAAAGCATTAAGGTAAACGGAAAAGTAAAAACAGATTACTCTCCCATTAAAGGTGAACGCATTTCGAATTGAGAGAATTTAACTCGGATTGAGAACGGGGTTTCAGCTTTAGCCAAAATCCCGTTCTCATTGCCAAATAAAATGTTCCTTTCGATTCTTACTTCTTTGCGGGTAAATAGTTTGAAGGCAACATTTCATACACGCCTTGACTGGAGAAATAACCAAAAGTCATGATGGATAGCGGATCTTTCAATTCACCATTGGGATAAATTAAGGCACTATTCCCTGTCAATTTAATAGAACTCAGTGTTGTTTGTAATTCCTTAGTTTCTGGTCCAACATAAAAAACCTCAATCACACCATCAAAGCGCAATTCAAATAACTTCATCTCTTCATTGTAGATCAAATTAATGTTCGCTTCTGCTTTGTCGGTTGTTTTCACCCTAATAGTATTAGCCCTACTTCTCTTTTTATTGTCAGCAAATCTGGCTAAAAAACCCTCCTCAGCCAGCCGATCGTTTATCAAGCTCATTAAAAAATGTCTTATCGATCCACTATAAGCAAGCGTCCTATTTGCTTCCCATAATTTGGTGACCTCAACACTTTCTGACTCTAACTCTGTAAAAACAGGAAATCCATAAAAAGATTTCCCCATTTTTGCCATATAAAATGAGAAGTTGTAATAGTCAATACTATATCCAAGGAATTGATTAATAAAATTAAGGTCATAGTAGGAGCTGTACAACGCGCTTCCCGAGGTCAAGTCTTTAGTGTCAATAATTTCATCATTAGTCAGATGGACATCTACCTTTTTATAACCATCACCGAGCACCATGGTTAAAAAACTCTCCATTCCTTTACTCCTTAATCGAGATAGCTTACGATCACCTTTCGCTTCTAGTTGAAATGGGGCAAGTTCAACTACTGCATGATTCAGCTTTATTATCAAAGAATCGGGGAGTTCATTGGGTTCATAGACTAAAATTAAGTTCTCATAAGCAATGTGAGAAACTACAATATTGAGTGTTTCATAAGGCATTTTTTTTATCTCAAAAAAACCATCTTGATCCGTTATACTTCCTATTGATGAACCAACCAGAGCTACAGTACAAAAGCTAATGGGATTTCCACTATCCTTCTCAATCACCCTTCCCTTGAGAACTGCGGCCTTTTGCCCAAACCCCATCTGTGCACCTGAAATCAAGCCGCCAACAACCAACATTAAATTGAATATAAATTTAAGCCTTACCATAAGTATTACTTTTCTACTTTACAGCTTTTCACTAAACCACTATCCACTTAAAGTACACATTTTCAACTCATTTTACGACTAGTAAAAACAACGTATAACCTAGTTCAATGTATTGAGTTACAGCATCATTTCAAAACCATAAAACACTTCGATTAGCAAACCACCTTATTACGATTAAATTTTTTATAACTAAAATCACTTTAACACAAGCCAGATTTTAGCACTAAAGCATACAACCACATTACTTACTAAAAAGTAGAACATATTTAAATTTGTTTCTTAT
>CENR01073690.1_pt1 | contig 11284 bp, 10 predicted proteins | sample 530181 | NCBI WGS metagenome assembly CENR01 (sample SAMEA2619677, study PRJEB7988) | marine metagenome | biome: marine biome (ENVO:00000447); feature: surface water layer (ENVO:00002042); material: "saline water (ENVO:00002010), including plankton (ENVO:xxxxxxxx)" | depth 5 m | reverse complement strand
AGGGCTTATAATAGCGCTAGACGCCGTGCGGGACCCCGGGAACCTGGGAACAATCATTAGACTTTGCGACTGGTTTGGTGTCACGCAATTAGTGTGTTCAGAGGATACGGCAGACTGTTACAATCCAAAAGTGATACAAGCAACTATGGGGAGTATTGCAAGGGTTGCAGTACACTATGTTTCCTTGGCTGAAATGCTTCAAAATTCAAAATTACCCGTCTTTGGTGCTTTTATGGACGGTAAAAATGTGTATAAAAGAACCTTGCCTCAAGAAGGAATTATAGTAATGGGGAATGAAGCAAATGGGGTTTCTGCAGAAATTTCAGCACTCATTTCAGAAAAAATAAGCATTCCTCAATTTGGAAGCGTTACTACCGAAAGTTTAAATGTAGCAACAGCTACCGCAATTTTATTAAGTGAGTTTAAACGTTCCTATTGAAAGGTGAAGTTTATAAAAATACCGCGTGTTTTTAGACTGCTTATATTACCCGTCCACGGAGAATTAGGGTTGTCATCTCGTACCAGCTCGTCGCTTGTGGCAAAAACTCCACGAATGGAAGGTGTAAACTTAAAGTAGAATAAGTAAAAATCTATCCCAAACCCAAGCTCAAAGTAACTGGTGCCAGAGGTCATTCTAAACTGCCCCTGCTCGTTGTCTTCCGGATTTTCTTCGTTACTGGAAAGATTAATAGAGCGTGAAACACCTGCTACGACAAAAGGCTTAAAGTTATTTAAACGTTCGGTAGAAAATTTTACCAGGAGGGGTACATGGATGTACGTAGATTTCGACTCGCGTAAAAAGTCACGTTCTTCTTCAAAATTTGGAAAAATAAGGTTTCGTTGTGTAAAGTAGAGTCCTGGCTCCAGACGTAAATTAATGTATCGGTTTACACGCATATCTCCTACAAGCCCAACATTAAACCCAGCTTGTCCTTCCACTAGGATATCGGTATTATCGTCACTTGCCTGGTCTTCGTATTCAATTTTAAAATCGTAGCTGTTAAAGCCCAGAAAATACCCCCAGGTTAAAAAACGGTTGTCAAAAGTTTCCAGGTTGGACAAACGTTCTTTGCTAAAAAGCTGCGCCTGTGCAGATTGTGCCAGAAATAGGATTGCTACTAGTAAAATTAATCTCTTTATCATTATTTGCTTGCCGTATAAATGGTTGCTACACCAAAGGTTTGCGGTTTGTTTTTCACCTGTATAAACCCAATTTTTCGTAAAATATTGTTGAGGCGTTCCCCATGTGGAAAAACTGCTGCACTTTCGCTTAAATACTTGTAGGCAACCTTGTCTTTTGAAAAGATACGCCCAATGATGGGTAAAATACCTTTGGAGTAGACGTGATATCCTTGCTTCCAGGGAAATTTTGTAGGTACTGAAGTCTCCAAAATCACGAATCTGCCTTGTGGCTTTAATACCCGTAATATCTCTGCAAGTCCTTTTTCCAGGGTTTCAAAATTCCGAATCCCGAAGGAAACGGTAACGGCATCAAAACTGTTGTCTTCAAAAGGTAATTGTTCGCTATCGCCCTTTACAAAACTTACTTTTTCTGAAATGGACTTTCCTGCTACTTTCTTTCTTGCCACAGAGAGCATCCCTTCACTAAGATCCAACCCTACAATGTTTTTTGCAGGAATCTTTGCAGCAAATTGCAGTGCGAGATCGCCGGTGCCGGTGGCAATATCTAAAATTGAATTTGGGGAGATTTCAGCAACCAGCTTTACAACTTTCCTACGCCACTTCTGGTCTATGCCCAATGAAATAACACGGTTTAGCCCGTCGTAATTGCCGGAAATAGTATCGAACATTTGTTCTACCTGTTCCTTTTTATTACGATCACTATCTTTATAAGGGGTTACTTTCTCTTCCATAGGTTTTTGCGGGTGCAAAGCTACGTACTTTTTGTTTAAAAAATTAAATTATCGGACATAGCTTTTAAAGCTGCAACCTATAAAATTAGGAACCTTTTTGCTATTTGTGATATGGAATTTGGAATTTGACATTTGGAGTTTTATAATTTGTACCTTTGCACAACTTAGTTACACTTCATGAAAATAATTATTGCCGGCGCTGGCGAAGTAGGTTTTCACCTGGCTAAACTTTTATCGTACGAGTCGCAGGATATCATATTAATAGATAACAACAGGGAGACACTTACCTACGCAGACACACATTTGGATATACGCGTTATTAAGGGGGATGCTACGTCTATTGCTACCTTGAAAGATTCACAAATTGCGCAGGCAGATTTGGTGATTGCAGTAACCAGCAGTGAAACGACCAACATTACAGTTTGCGTTCTGGCTAAACAGCTAGGTGCCAAGCGCACCATTGCCCGTATTAGCAATACCGAATTTTTAGAAAATAAGGATGAAGTTGGATTTAAGAAGTTTGGAATTGACGAACTTATTTCTCCAGAATCCCTGGCTGCAAATGAAATTGCACTATTGCTTAACCAAAGCGGTTTCAACGATACCTACGAGTTTGAAAACGGAGCGCTTATTATGATCGGGCTTTCGCTTTCCAGAACAGCTGCTTTTGTAGATAAAACGGTGAAAGAAGTGGCCAATTTGCACCCAGAATTAAAATATGTGCCTTTGGCAATTCAGCGTTTTGGAACACAGTATACCTTAATTCCAAGAGGGGATACGCAATTTAAAGAGGGAGATCAGGTATATTTTACAACCACTAAAAAAGGAGTAGACGAAATTTTTAAACTCACTGGAAAAGTGAAGATGGAAATTAAAAACGTAATGATCCTTGGCGGAAGTAAAATAGGCTACAAAACAGCTAATGATCTTTGTAAAAATAGCTTTCGGGTAAAGTTAATTGAAAGAGAGCAAGGAAAGGCCTTCGATATTGCCGATGATATCCCAAGCTGTTTGGTTATAAACGGAGACGGTCGTAATGTAGAACTTTTAATGGAGGAGTCTATTGCAGATATGGACGCGTTTATTTCGGTAACCGGGAACAGCGAAACCAATATTATGTCCTGCCTTGTGGCTAAGAGTAAAGGTGTTAAAAAAGCCATTGCCTTAGTGGAAAACATGGACTATTTTCAGCTCTCACAATCTATTGGAATTGATACGCTGATCAATAAAAAACTATTAGCAGCCAATACAATTTTCCGGTATGTACGAAAAGGAGAAGTGGTTGCCATGACCAAGCTCAACAATATGAATGCTGAGTTGTTAGAATTTGTAGTGACTCCTAATTCTGATGTTTCTGGTAAACTTATAAAAGACATCGATTTACCGCGTTCGGCTATCATTGGCGGCGTCATTAGAAACGGCGAAGGCATTATAGCCCTGGGCGATTTTAAAATCATGAGTGGAGACCGTGTGGTGGTTTGTTGCCTGCCGCAATCTATTTCTAAAGTTGAAAAATTCTTCGTGTAATGCGTGCCATTGCTTCCTTAAATTATAAGATAATCCTGCACCTGTTAGGGTTACTGCTTATGGTAAATGGTGTCTTTATGTTGCTTTCGGCATTAGTGAGTTTACTTTATAAGGATGGTGTTGTACTGGAGATGCTACTGGCTGGTGCGACTACTTTAGTACTTGGAGGCGCAGTAATGCTTACAACCCGCAAACACCGTAAGGAAATTCAAAAAAGAGATGGGTATGTTATTGTGACCTTTGGATGGATTTCCATGGCCCTGATTGGTACCTTGCCCTATCTTTTTACAGGAGCTATTCCAGGTTTTGCCAATGCCTTTTTTGAAACCATGAGTGGCTATACCACAACAGGAGCCTCTATTTTAACTGATATTGAAAGCCTGCCCGAAGGAGTGCTTTTTTGGCGCAGTATTACGCACTGGATTGGCGGTATGGGTATTATTGTACTTGCTATTGCCATACTTCCATTATTAGGAATAGGAGGAATGCAGTTATTTACTGCGGAAGCCCCGGGTCCTGGAGGTGATAAATTACACCCAAGAATTACAGATACCGCGAAGCGTTTGTGGCTTATTTATGTAGGGTATACCGTTGCCGAAACTATCTTGTTGAAAATTGCAGGAATGAGTCTTTTCGATGCAATAAACCACTCGCTTAGTACCTTAAGTACCGGAGGGTTCTCCACTAAAAATGCAAGTGTTGCCTATTGGAACGACACGCCAATTATACAATACATTATTATAGCCTTTATGTTTCTGGCAGGAACAAATTTTGTCTTAAGCTATTTTGCTTTTAAAGGTAGATTTGCAAGAGTGTTTAAGGATGATGAGTTTAAATGGTATGCAGGAATGATCACCGTATTTACGACGATTGCGGGATTACTTATTTATTTTCAGGCAGATGTTTCGACCTCGAGTATAGCGCATCCAATGGTGTGGGGAGAGGCAGAAAGCGCTATTCGTCACGGACTGTTTCAGGTGTTGGCTATTGTTACCACGACAGGATTTGTGAGTGCAGATTATACACTATGGACACCCTTTTTAGCTATATTTTTCTTCGGATTAATGTTTTTAGGGGGCTCTGCAGGCTCTACTGCTGGTGGAATAAAAGTGGTGCGCCATCTCATCATGATCAAAAATGGAGTTCTGGAATTTAAAAGAACCTTACACCCTAACGCAATTTTACCTGTTCGCTATAACAATCGCTCTGTACAACAACCCATTGTTTATAATGTCTTAGGATTCTTTATTTTGTATATGCTTTCTTTTATTCTGGGGGTATTGGTTTTTTCCTGGCTGGGTTTAGACTATAAAACTGCCCTGGGTGGAGCAGCTTCTACCTTAGGAAATGTAGGTCCGGCTTTGGGAGATCTGGGTCCGGTAAATAATTATGGAGCGTTGCCAACAGCGGCTAAATGGTGGGCGTCTTTTTTAATGCTTATCGGAAGACTGGAATTGTTTACAGTCCTTATTCTATTAACACCATTCTTCTGGCGTAATCGCTAAATACACACTTCTATTTTAAAACTTTCAGTACTTTTACGGTATGCGTAGCGATAAACATGTGCCTTCAACCAGAAAAGTGAGCGAAAATAATCGCCGGCACTATAGATATCGCAGCAATACATGTCTTAACTGCGGGCAACCCCTGGACCTTACCGATGTGTATTGTTCTTATTGTTCTCAGTTAAATAGTACCAAGCAGCTATCCTTAAAAGATTTTTTTAGTGAATTTTTAAATAGTGTCGTAAGCTATGACTCGAGATTACGGTATACAATTTCAGATTTATTATTTAGGCCAGGTACCATTACACGAAGATATGTGAAAGGAGAGCGGCTGCGATACGCCAATCCGTTTCGTTTCTTTTTAAGTGTTTCAATTATCTATTTTTTATTAAATGGATTAATTAACACTTTTATTACAACAGACGATGAGGAAATGATAGTAAAAACTAGCGAAGATGTAGATCCCGGTATCAAATATTCGATCAAGGATAAAAGTTTCGACTTAAATGAGTCTGACAAATCTCAGGCTAAAGATGAGATTGCAATTGTGCCAATCGATTCATTAGATAAAAAGATGGATCCAGTGTCAAAAGATACCATTGAAATTGATGCTGATAAAAAAGAACCGTTTGAGCTGGTTACAGAACAAGAACTGGATAGCTTAAGTTGGGCAGAAAGCAACATTAAACGTTTCATTTTCTACCAAGAATTCTATGAAGAGACGAAAATTAAAGATGTAGAAGTTGCGCTAGATAGCCTTAATCATTTAAATACACGAGTAAATAGATGGACGTATCAAAAAGGGCAGGTTTTTGAGCGGATTAGAGATAAACCTACAAAATTTGCAAACTATATGATGGGGAAGGTACCGTTTTTTCTCTTCTTTTTTACGCCAATATTTGCTATTTTCTTTTGGATAATCTATTCCAAAAAGAACTATTCCTATGTAGAACATATGATTTTTATCTTTCATATTTTCAGCTTTCTCTTTATTGGAATGTTCATTGCTCTCATTCCTGATCTGTTGATAGGAGATGAAATTTTATTGGGAATATTATTTACATTGATAGGTCCGTTCTATTTTTATAAGGCATTACGTAATTTCTACAAGCAAAATAGGGTGATAACAGTTTTGAAATTCTTATTTTTAAATATTGTTTTCTTTGTAAGCTCATTTTTTGCAGCAGCATTTTTTTTCGTGGTCACTGCAGCAGTATATTAAGTATGGTACAACAAATAACAAAAGGCATAAAAATTTCAGTTGCCAGCAGGTTTGAAGGAAAGTTGGACAACAACTCCAGACAATGTTATGCTTTTTCGTATACCATTTCTATAGAAAATCAGAGCAAGTTTACCGTGCAACTGGTCTCAAGGCGCTGGAATATTAAAGATGCTTTAAATAACACTGAAACAGTAGAAGGCGAAGGCGTAGTTGGTGTTCAGCCTGTTTTAAAACTTGGTGAAACCCATACCTACAGCAGCGGATGTTTGCTGAAAGCTCCCCTTGGCGCAATGCAGGGGTTTTATACAATGATGAATTTTGATACCGCCGAATATTTTAAAGTTGCCATTCCAACATTTAAGCTGAACGCTGCTTTTGCAATGAATTAAACTGTTCCAGTGTTCCTATACTTTCCAGTTTTATTTTTTCACCTTGCTGAACTACGTGACAAAATGCACAATGGCTGTCGTATGTAAACTTAAAAGGCTGGGAAGCATCAAATTCTTCTGAAACAAATACCCCATCGTAATCTACCTCCCCCAAATCATTATATTTTTTAATGTTGAAGTGGCGCACTGGCATACTAGTGGAAACTAGTTCAAACCAGGCGTTACTTCCTGTGCCAGTTAATTTTTGAAGCCCTGGGTTTTTACTGAATGCTGTTGCGATGGCTGCACGTTTGTCTGCAGAGTTACTTTTAGGCTTTTTTTTGTGGAAATAATTGGTGAGGTTTTCTTTTAATGCACTCCCTTCAAATAATTTAATTTTTCCGTCTTGTATTTGATACACGTCTTGTAAAGTGTTTGCTTTTTCTACATTTCCCACAGTACTTGGTGTAAATTTTTTATTGAAGTTGAGTGCTTTTATAATTTTTTTGTCATCTGTTGAAGCCAAAATAGTATCGGTTACAAAGCGAGCACAATTACTCCCGTTTTTTACAAACCCTCCATAAGGAATACTTCCTCTGCCTTGAAGCTGAAGAATATACGCTAACGCCATTTTATAATCTATCGCATCGCATACCGAGGCTAAGAGCCGGCCTTCTCCATGTGTTTTCTGCGGATTGGCATCCAGCCAGGCTAAAATTTCATCAAGGTTTTCAAGTTTTTTTTCGGGAGAGAATTGTGCTGTAATTGGAAAATGCAATTCGGCATCTGTATTGGCGCCACGAACCCTCCCATGGCCTTTAGGAGTTACATACCGTCCAAAATCAAAATAACGGGCTTTGCCTGTCTCGTTTTCAATAAGAACCATGGCAGCATGGCCTGCTTTAATATACTCTTTCGTTCCAAGACCTACCCATGGCAATACTTTACAAACCCACTCTGTACTCATAGTTACAAAAGTATCGGGAAATGCGAGGATTATTATTTTGCCTGTATGCTTCAAAGTACAGAAACGGTTTCTTGGTTGGTTTGTAAATCTTGGTAATACATATGTACGTCGTCTTCGGATTTCTGGATTTGTGTAATGCTTTTGGTTTTTACAAATCCTCTATCCATTAGTAAGTCACTATGGGGATTTCCTGTTCCTGCTTCAGTATGAAACTTTAAAATTTCTTCAGATGTTGGTTTTAGGGTTTCAAACATAAATTCTGAAAACCAGGTTTCCCGAAGTTGCTTCATTTCAGAAGTGTATAATAGGGACGAAGACCAGATATGTGGTTGTAGTGGTTTTTCGGTGAAATGAGGTTTCTCGCCATCCCAGACCAATTCATGGAGCTGTGTTTCATCTTCAAACAAAATCAGAATAATAGTGAAAGGCTCTATCCCGTTAAAATCATAGGTTAAAATAGTTTCAAGGACGTGTTCAGCGGTAAGTAATTTAGTTACAATTACACCTCTGCTCATCCTGTATTCGCTTTCACGTTCATGGGCTGTAAACCCTCCGTTCAAAAGACAGATAAGACGTTTTTTTTCTGACAGTCCAATCCAGGTTCCCCCAGCCACTTCGTCTTTTGGGAATAATAACTGCACCCCGTCTGTTTTATGCTTTTGAGGCTCAATAGTATTTCTGTCGGGTGCTTCGTCTCGGTTAGAGGTAAGCACAAAGCCCTTGTTGTTTTTTGGAATAAAAGTAACCGTGCACATAGATGGTGTTGTCGTAATAGATTTACATAGCTTTCGCGTTGCCGTAAAAATAGAGAAATAAAAAGTAATTGGTGTAGTTTTCGGGATAATGCCAAGGGATACTTTTTACGACAGGGAAGCGACATGCTCGCTACGTACTACCAACTAAAATCAGTACCTTTGCATTTCTAAATTTTAACACCAAAAACCAAGACTATGGGAAAAGGATTTTTTGAAGTACCTATTGCAGTAAATGAGCCAATTTTGGACTATGCACCAGGTTCTCCAGAGCGCGAGCGCGTGGTAACAACGTATAAGAAAATGTATAACGAAACTATAGAAGTACCGTTGTATATTAATGGAAAAGATATAAAAACCGGAGATACTGCTACGATGGCGCCACCGCATGACCATAAGCATATTCTGGGAACCTATCATAAGGCTGAAAAGAAACATATTGAGGAAGCAATAGCAGGAAGTCTGGAAGCCAGAAAGAAATGGAGCCAGATGCCTTGGGAGCAACGTGCAGGAATCTTTTTACGTGCTGCCGAATTAATTGCGGGTCCATACAGAGCGAAGATAAACGCCGCTACGATGCTGGGACAAAGCAAAAATGTGTTCCAGGCCGAAATTGATTCCGCTTGTGAGTTGATAGATTTCTTACGTTTCAATGTTCAGTATATGACGGAGATTTACCACGAACAACCAGAGTCTACCTCGGGAGCCTGGAACAGGTTGGAATACCGTCCGCTAGAAGGGTTTGTATATGCAATTACACCTTTCAACTTTACGGCAATTGCAGGTAACTTACCAGCAAGTGCAGCCTTAATGGGGAATGTAGTATTGTGGAAGCCAAGTGATAGCCAGGTATATTCTGCTAAGGTAGTATTAGATGTGTTTCGTGAGGCAGGTGTGCCAGACGGCGTAATTAATATGGTAATGGGAGACCCGGTTATGATTACCGATACCGTTCTGGCAAGTCCAGATTTTAGTGGTATTCACTTTACAGGTTCTACAAATGTTTTTAAGGATATCTGGCAAAAAATTGGAGCGAACATTCATAATTATAAGACCTACCCGAGAATTGTTGGAGAAACCGGAGGGAAAGATTTTATTGTAGCGCACAAAACATCTAACCCAAGACAAGTTGCTACAGCAATAGCAAGAGGTGCTTTTGAATTCCAGGGGCAGAAATGTAGCGCGGCCAGCCGTTGTTATATTTCAGAAAGTATCTGGGACGACGTAAAGGATTTGCTGATTGCTGATGTAAATAGCTTTAAAATTGGTTCCCCGGAAGATTTAAGTAACTTTATTACTGCAGTTATTCACGAAGGCTCTTTCGACAAATTGGCTAGCTATATAGACCAGGCTCAGATAGACCAGAATGCTGAAATTATAGTAGGGGGAACGTATGATAAGAGCGAAGGCTACTTTATTCATCCAACCGTAATTGAAACCAAAGATCCAAAATACACTACTATGTGTACTGAATTATTTGGCCCTGTAGTGACCATTTATGTTTTTGACGATAACAAGTGGGAGGAAACTCTGAAAATGGTAGATGAAACCAGTGAATATGCCTTGACAGGTGCGGTATTTAGTGAAGACCGTTATGCATTAGAAACAGCTGTGAAAGCGTTAGAAAATGCTGCTGGGAATTTCTACTTAAACGACAAGCCAACCGGGGCTGTTGTAGGACAGCAACCTTTTGGCGGTGCAAGAGCCAGTGGAACAAACGATAAAGCAGGAAGCAAGTTAAACCTGTACCGTTGGATTTCTCCGCGAATGATTAAGGAAACATTTGTAACTCCGGTAGATTACAAATATCCTTTCTTAGGATAATTTAAAAAGAAACAAAAAAAAGCCGTTATCAAGTTTTGATAGCGGCTTTTTATATTGGGGAAAAATGGAGGAGTTACTTTATTCGTAGCCCTTGGTTTCATTTACTTTTGCGTATTGTGAGTTTAACGTAGTGTTGTCGCTCTCTGTGACCATAACAACCAGTTCAAGATTTTCTACTACAAAAGAAGAATCGAGTGTTGTGCTTAAGTCTGTAGTGTATTCTTCAAGTGCCCCTACAGAGGAAATGTTATTTCCAAATAGATCTGTTAAGGAAGCTCTCAAAACATCGTCGTGTACAAATCCAATAATTGGATCTCCTTGTTGGTAATAAATACTGGAAGGATCGTTGTTTAAGTAGTTAACCTGGTCTGCTATAATGCCATCTTCCACTAAGTAAACCACTAGTTTTTTACCAGAAAGTGCTTCCTCGCTACTTACGCTTATGGTAGCATTTAATGTGTTTCCTGTTACGGTAGATTTAATTCCTATTCCAATAGGAGATGCTGTTCCTGCTATTGAAGTAACTTCTGCTTCTTCATGGGGGCGATCCCATTCTGTAGTTCGGTTCAGGCGGCCTGTTGGAAACCCGGATACACCAAACTCTTCTCGGATAATTTCTTCAAAGTCTAAGGCCATTTCATCGTTATTATGGATAGCAACGACCGTTATGTTATCTGTTTCGTCATGGACTTTTTCAATAGCTTCTGTAATTCTTGGGCAGTAGCCACACCAGGTACCGGTATGGTCTTCGATACTTATTTTTCGTTTTGGGATTACGACGTTAAATGTTTCAGTTTCAGTGGTAGCCGTAGTACCATTATTATTGTATTCTGCATAGATTTCAAAACTTCCTTCGGTATCAGAACTAAACGAATTTGTATCCAATGCAGTACCATCTACATAAAAAGTAGCGTCGGTGGAAATATCATTTCCTTCTTCATCAAAAACAGAAAATGTAATCTCTTGGTTTCTCAAAGAAGCAGGTCTATAGATAAGACCTATTTCAATATCGGGAACTGTTTCGTCTTCTAAAAAGGGTCTATGGAGAAAAATGAATGTCCTTTAACGTGTGTCGTACGTGAAACCGAAGAGGAAGTTGGATATTTGATTTTCCAGCCAGAACAGATTTTTAATTTTTATACCTCTCCAGGAGGAGCAACAGAACGGTGCTATCTTTTTTATGCTGAAGTTGCTGCAAAAGATAAAACCTCAAAAGGAGGTGGTGTTGCTTCAGAAAAAGAAGAT
>CENR01019150.1_pt1 | contig 11311 bp, 9 predicted proteins | sample 530181 | NCBI WGS metagenome assembly CENR01 (sample SAMEA2619677, study PRJEB7988) | marine metagenome | biome: marine biome (ENVO:00000447); feature: surface water layer (ENVO:00002042); material: "saline water (ENVO:00002010), including plankton (ENVO:xxxxxxxx)" | depth 5 m | reverse complement strand
ACTTTTTCTTTAGTGGAGGATTTGTGGAAATACCAAGACCATTTAAAAAAATCGGTATCCCAACGGGGTTGCATATAAAACGGACTGGACGAATTGAACATCCATTTAATTCCCTTTGAAATCATTCCAGGGGAGGCCAAGGGAATAATATGGCTTGGGGTAATATAGCCAGCGTTGACAAAAGAAGCCCCGGAAGTAATATCCGATTTGTCCAATACCGTAACCTTATGTCCTTCTTTTTGTAAAAAATAAGCAGAACAGAGTCCGACTATTCCCCCACCTATGATCAATACATCTTTCCCCATGATCTTAAATTACCTGAAAACCGTGTGCATAGGGATCATCATCATCAATAATGATATTATTATAACCATAAACCTGTGCCCATCCTTTAATACTGGGAATGATGGCCGTCATTCCCGCCAAAGTAGTTTCTTCCTCCACTTTTCCAACAAATTGGGATCCGATAAAACTTTCATGGATAAACTCATCCCCTACTTTTAGCTTGCCCTTGGCGTGCCATTGTGCCATTCGTGCAGAGGTACCGGTACCACAGGGAGATCTGTCTATAGCCTTATCCCCATAAAAAACGGCATTTCTAGCGGTGGCATCCGGTGATATGGTGTTCCCCGTCCATTCTATATGACTAACACCATTGATGGTTGGGTTCTCTGGATGTATAAACTTGTGGGGGTATTTAAGATTTATTTTCTCCCTTATTTCCTGACTGTACTGGACCAATTTACCAGCGGAGTAATCCTGAATGCCCTTAAAATTTTTTTGGGGATCAATAATAGCATAATAGTTGCCCCCATAGGAGACATCAAAAACGAGTTCCCCTAAATCTGAACAACTCACGGTAAGATCGGACGCGGCAAGGTATGATTTAACATTGGTCAACTTTACCCAATCCACCTTTTTGCCGGTTTGTTGATATTCAATATTTACCAAGCCCGCTGGAGTTTCCATTCTTATTTTCCCTGGCTCTTTTGGAGAAAGTAGCCCTTCCTCTATCCCTATGGTAATTGCACCTATGGTACCATGTCCGCACATGGGGAGACAACCACTGGTTTCTATAAACAGGATGCCAAAATCGTTGGCCGGATCGGAAGGCGGGTAAAAAATACTTCCGCTCATCATGTCATGGCCGCGGGGTTCAAACATTAGTCCTTTCCTAATCCAATCGTACTCCTTTAAAAAATGTTGGCGTTTTTCGCTCATGTCCGCGCCTAGGAGATTAGGTCCTCCCCCTGCAACTACCCTAACGGGATTACCGCAGGTATGGGCATCCACACAAAAAAAAGTCTTTCTGGGCATTAGTCTAAATCTTCTGTTTGCTGTGCTCACCGTTTACTAGCCTCATAATGTCCAAGGGATTATTACTCTTTAAGGCATCCGGTAATATTTCTTCGGGCCAACTTTGGAAAGATACTGGCCTGACCCATCGTCTTATGGCCGAAGTTCCAACGGAGGTGAACCTGCTGTCCGTAGTGGAAGGAAATGGGCCGCCATGCATCATTGATGGGCAAACTTCCACTCCGGTGGGGACCCCGTTAAAGATTATACGCCCTACCCTATTTACCAAAGCGCTCACTACCTCTGGACTCGTTTTTATCTCGGTTTCCGTCCCTAGAATAGTTCCTGTTAACTGTCCTTCCAAATGCTGGATTACGGTAACCAATTCCGCTTTGTCCTGGCATTGTACAACAATTGAAAACGGACCAAAAACCTCCTTATGTAACACGGGATTGTCCAAAAAGTCTTGCGCAGCAACGGTCAATATTTTTTGTTCACCGAAATTAGGGGCAGTTTCACCTTTATAAGCAGCCACTTCCGCTGTTTTGGGCTGGGAAGACAATTCCTTTTTACCTTTTTCGTAACCTTCGTAAATGTTGGGGTGTAACATGCAAGTAGGCTCCAGTTTTTCTATTTCCTTGCCAAGGTTGGCTATAAAACCATCGAGGGCCTGTCCTTTTATCCCTATTATAAGTCCTGGATTAGTACAAAATTGTCCAGCTCCCAATACAATGGAACCCGCGTATTGCGAAGCCCATTCGGAGCTTTTTTGTTCCAAGGCTGAAGATAGCACCACTACTGGGTTAATACTGCCCATCTCGGCAAATACCGGAATCGGCTCTTTTCTTTGCGAGGCCAATTTATAAAGGGCCATACCTCCATTGGTACTCCCTGTAAAACCTACCCCTTTTACTTTTGGGTGCATGGTCAATAATTGTCCTACCTCAGAATCTCTACTATTTAGGTTGGAGAAAACACCATCCGGCATTCCCGTCTTTTTAGCTGCTTTTGCAATGGCCGAGGCTACCAACTCTCCTGTGCCGGCATGCATTGGGTGACTTTTTACAATTACAGGGCAGCCAGAAGCCAAGGCACTGGCGGTATCTCCCCCGGCAGTGGAAAAGGCCAATGGAAAATTGCTGGCGCCAAATACTGCAATGGGGCCAATGGGAAGCAGCATTTTTCTTATGTCTACTTTTGGCAATGGTTCCCTATCTGGTTGTGCGGTATCTATAGTGGCCTCTACCCAAGAACCTTCCTCCAACAAGGTAGCAAAAGCCCGTAGTTGTCCCATAGTTCTTCCTCGCTCCCCTTTTGCCCTACCTTCAGGTAATCCGGATTCTTGGACATAAACCGAAATCAATTCATCACCCAAGGCTTCAATTTCACTGGCAATAGCCTTTAAAAATTCGGCTTTTTTGGCGTCTGGAAATTTGCCATAGGTTTCAAATGCAAGTGCCGCCTTGTCTACAGCGGCATTTACCTCTTCTTGGGAAGCCTCATGGAAAATCCATTCCGTAGGTTTATTTAATTTTGGGTTGAAAGTTGAATATGTTCTACTGTTCTTGGCCGATGTATCTACTCCAATATAGTTTTTCCCTGTAATCATTGTGAATCTGTTATAATTATATGCTCAGATGAGCTTGAATTTCCTTGACTAAAGTAACACTTTAGAAAGTTTTTTATGTTATAATTAGGTTAAACCAATTCTGGTTTATACTCAGGAAGGGTTGGCCTTGTCTTTATCCCTTCTTCAATTATTTTCAATACTCTTATTCTTTCCTCGCCTTGAAGAGGTAGTCTAGGGGCCCTTACTTGCTCAGTTCCTATGCCTGTAGCTACTTCGGCCAATTTTATATTTTGTACCAACTGAGGGTTGATGTCCAGTTCCAATAATGGTAAAAACCATCTGTATATGGCCAATGCTTCCTGAATTTTTCCAGCTTTTGCCAAGCTATATACGGCTACAGTCTCTGCAGGAAAGGCACAGACCAGACCAGCTACCCAACCGTCCGCACCCATAAGAACGCTTTCCAGCCCTAAAGTGTCAACGCCTGTCAACACTTTTAAGCGGTCGCCAAATCTATTTTTGATCCGCGTGATGTTCGAGATATCGCGGGTAGATTCTTTCACGGCTTGTATGTTGGGCATGGTCAACAATTCTTCGAACATATCCAAAGTTACTTCTATACCATAATCTACAGGATTATTATATATCATTATAGGTAAATCCGTGCTCTTGGCTACTTCCTTAAAGTAGGTTACCGTTTCAAAGTCATTAGCCTTGTATCGCATAGGGGGAAGCATCATTAGACCACTGGCCCCATATTTTTTAGCTTTTGAAGCTGCTTCAATGGCACCTTTGGTGGTTTGTTCGGCTATGTTTATGATTACAGGTATGTTACCGTCAACAATTCTCACAGTCTCCTGAATCAATATCTTCTTCTCATCATCTGTTAGGGTGCTGGCTTCTCCTAGGGTACCGCCCAAGATAATTGCACTGACCCCAGCTTTCAGCTGTGCCTGTATATTGATTTCGAACATTACGAGGTCCAAGGTGTCCTCTTTCGTGAATTTGGTGGTAACTGCTGGCATTACGCCTTCCCATTTTATTTGCATGACAAAGATTTTTATAATGATTTACAAATTTAATACAACCACAAACCCTAAAATAGAGAAATATTAGCCGAATTTGAGAGAATATTAACTTATTGAGTCTTAAGTTGGGGGAACCAACTTAATAAACGATGTAGGTTTTACATCAACCAAAACAAATGGAAAGCTTATGGTCTTGATCACAGTTCCAGATTTTTGGTATAAGTACCGCTTATGGAGCACCTACATTAAGAGTCCAAACAGTTTTATAAAAATAGTAAGATTCTTTCTTTAAGATTTCCCTATTTTTGGAAAATTCTGAATTAATTAAAAATAGCTGAATGAAAAAGATACTGTTTGTTGCGTTAGGACTTTCCATGGCCTGCAACTCATCGCAAAAAACCATTTCCCAACAAATTGAACCAGTAGTTAACAGTGTAGACCCCATGGTTTATGCTCAATCCATTACGGAGGCCGAACTAAAGGAACATCTTTATACTTATGCTTCAGACGAATTTGAAGGAAGGGACACTGGAGAACCAGGGCAAAAATTGGCAGTGGAATATCTTAAGGCAGAATATGTAGAGCTTGGCATTCCTGCTGCCCAATCTGATGGAAATTATTTTCAAAATGTTCCCTTGGTCATAAGTAAATTACCTAAGGGATCTGTTACCATAAACGGTAAGGAATACGAAAATGGGGAAGGCTTGCTGACATTTACTGCTGCTACGGGTAGTTATGACAATATAGTTTATGTAAACTATGGTATAGAAGAAGAGGATTACTCGGATTATGCCAACGTGGATGTAAAGGGTAAAATAGTTTTGGTTAAGGCAGGGGAACCTATGAATGAGGATGGTACCTATGCCCTTTCAGGTTCCAATGAGGCATCTGTTTGGAGCAATATGTCGGAATCGATTGGAAAAAGAATGGAATTGGCTTCCAACAAGGGTGCCATTGGGGTAATGTATTTTGATGAGGCCAACTACGGTCGCTTTAAAAATAGGTTTAATTTTATGCAGCGGCAAGATGGAGGCAGTATGGGTTTGAAAGATGAAGTCCAAAATGATTTTTTCAGCTTTTTTATCGATAGCATGGTGGCTAACGCCATTCTCCCAAATATTTTATCGGAAAATACTTCCAAAAACGTTTCCGTCAAATTGATGCTGAATATTGAAAGTGATAGTAAAGATGTGGAATCCGAGAATGTGGTTGCGGTAATAAAAGGTTCGGAAAAACCTGATGAGTATGTTATAATTTCGGCCCATCTTGATCACGTTGGAGTAAACAATGAGGGGGAAATTTATAATGGTGCTGACGACGATGGCTCTGGAACCGTTGGACTTTTGGAGATTGCGGAGGCCTTTAAAAAAGCAGCTGATGAAGGCAATGGTCCAAAACGATCTGTTGTTTTTCTCCATGTTACAGGAGAGGAAAAAGGTCTTTTGGGATCTAAATATTACGCTGATCACGACCCAATTTTTCCTTTGTCCCAAACGGTGGCCGATTTAAATATTGATATGATAGGGAGAATAGACCCTAATCGTACGGGAGATAGGAATTATATTTATTTAATTGGTTCGGATAAGTTGAGCACGGAACTTCATAATCTATCGGAAGAGGTCAACAAGAAGTATATGAATATTGAATTGGACTATACTTATAACGATGAAAATGATCCAAACCGTTTCTACTACAGAAGTGATCATTACAATTTTGCAAAGAATAATATTCCTATCATATTCTACTTTAATGGAACTCACGCCGACTATCACCAACCAGGGGATACCCCGGATAAAATTAATTATGACCTGCTGGAAAATAGAACCAGACTGGTTTTTCTTACCGCATGGGAAATAGCCAACAGGGATGCCCGTCTAAAGGTGGATAAAGCTGCTAGGTAATAAAAAAAAGATATTTTATAAAGGTGGTCGAACTGGTTTTGACCACCTTTTTTATTGTTAATAATTGGGGTTTTAGTGTTCCGGGTCCTGCCCTAAATTATTCGCCCCAAATATGGGATTGTCAGCTCAATGTCATATCAAAAAAAGATTGGGTTATATTCCAAACATTCGGCAACTTTTATGTTGAACATCGTAATTATTCCTATATTAATTTCAATGATTTCCAAGATAGTCTTAATTTTGCATGCTAGTAAAAAAGTAGGCAAAGTGCCTTGTTACGAATATTAAATCTAAGATCATAAATCATAACCCTATAAAATGAAGAAAACGTTATTTGATAAAGTATGGGATTCCCATGTTGTTCATAAGATTGAAAATGGGCCGGATGTCCTGTTCATAGACCGTCACATGGTTCATGAAGTTACTAGTCCGGTAGCATTTCTAGGTATAAAAAGTAGGGGTATTCCAGTAATGTATCCAGGGCGTACTTTTGCCACTGCAGATCATAACACTCCTACCATTAACCAGCATTTGCCGGTTAAAGATCCACTTTCGGCCAATCAACTAAAAGCATTGGAAGAAAATTCCAAGGCTCACGGAATTTCCTATTGGGGACTTGGGCATGAAAAAAATGGGATTGTGCACGTGGTAGGTCCGGAATACGGAATTACCCAACCCGGTGCTACCATTGTATGTGGTGATTCTCATACCTCTACCCATGGCGCATTTGGAGCTATTGCATTTGGTATAGGAACTTCCGAGGTGGAAATGGTATTGGCCACCCAGTGTATTATGCAGCAGAAGGCCAAATCTATGCGTATCAATGTCAATGGAAAACTTAGTAAGGGCGTTACCCCCAAAGATGTGGCCCTTTATATAATTTCCAAATTAACGACCTCTGGTGCTACGGGATATTTTGTGGAGTATGCAGGTGATGTTTTTAGGAACATGACTATGGAAGGTAGGATGACTGTTTGTAACCTAAGTATTGAAATGGGTGCCCGTGGAGGGATGATCGCCCCGGACGAAAAAACTTTCGAATATATCAAAGGACGGGAATTTACTCCTGTAGGTGCCGACTGGGACAAAGCCATGGAATATTGGAAAACCCTTAAAACGGATGAGGATGCTACTTTTGACAAAGAAATAACTTTTGATGCTGCCGATATAGAACCTATGATTACCTATGGTACCAATCCAGGAATGGGTATCGGAATTTCCAATGGTATTCCACAGGCCGAATCTGTGGAGGGTGGTGTTGCCACTTATAAAAAATCACTTCAATATATGGCCTTTAATGAGGGCGATAACATGATTGGAAAGCCAATTGATTTTGTGTTTTTGGGAAGTTGTACCAATGGCCGTATCGAAGACTTTAGAGCCTTTGCTTCCATAGTTAAGGGCAGAAAAAAAGCAGATAATGTTACTGCTTGGTTAGTACCTGGATCCCATAAAGTGGAATCTGCCATCAAGGAAGAAGGAATTTTGGACATTTTGCACGAAGCTGGTTTTGAATTACGTGAACCGGGTTGCTCTGCATGCTTGGCCATGAACGATGATAAGGTTCCTGCTGGGAAATATGCCGTGAGTACCTCAAATAGAAATTTTGAAGGTAGACAAGGCCCTGGGTCAAGAACACTTTTGGCAAGTCCGTTGGTGGCAGCTGCTGCGGCCGTTACCGGAAAGGTAACAGATCCAAGGGAGTTGATGCAGGAGGAATTGGTTTAAAACCTCAATGCAATTTCGGTAATGTTTAAGGCATTCCTCATAAATTGTGGTGACTGGGAACGGTATTTTTTTGGAAGAGCTTCAAGAAGGTTTTAAAGTGGTCAAAATAATTTTGTGATAAAATAAAGTTTAATTTTCGTCTAGCGCTGGGCGCTGGGCACCTAAGTTTAAATAACATGGCATACGATAAATTTAATATACTTAAAACAACAGCGGTTCCGCTTCCTATTGAAAATGTGGATACGGATCAAATAATTCCTGCCCGTTTTCTTAAGGCGACGGAGCGTAAAGGTTTTGGGGACAATTTGTTCAGGGATTGGCGCTACAATCCGGATAATAGTCCAAAAGAGGATTTTGTATTGAACAATCCCACCTTTAGTGGTAAAATATTGGTTGGGGGCAAAAACTTTGGATCCGGTTCTTCTAGGGAACATGCTGCTTGGGCAGTTTACGATTATGGATTTAGATGTGTGGTATCCAGTTTTTTTGCAGATATTTTTAAGAACAACTGTCTAAACATTGGGGTATTGCCGGTACAGGTAAGTGCTCCGTTTTTAGAAAAAATATTTGAGGCAATCTATGCGGATCCAAAAACAGAATTGGTAGTCAATCTACCGGAACAGACCATTACTTTGACAACTACTGGTGAATCCGAAAGCTTTGATATCAACAATTACAAAAAAGATAATATGCTTAACGGCTTTGATGATATTGATTATCTTTTGAACATAAAGGAGAATATTAGGGAATTTGCCGAAGATACTCCCTTGTAAAGTATTGGGTTGCAGTAAATGTATCTCATAGTAAGTGGAGGTTCATCCTCTTCTTGATAGGTTAAAAGGCATTATACTGTTTTTAAGTTATTGGACAATAGACATACGGTTACTAGTTCTGCATAAATGAAACGAAGAATAATTGAAATAATGGACACCACCCTTCGGGATGGCGAACAGACCTCTGGGGTGTCCTTTTCTGCATCCGAAAAGCTTACCTTGGCTAAGTTATTGTTGGATGAGTTGAATGTAGATAGAATTGAAGTAGCTTCTGCCAGGGTATCGGAGGGAGAACTTTCAGCGGTACAACAGATTACCGAATGGGCCAATACCAAAGGGTATATTAACCGTGTTGAGGTATTGACATTCGTGGATGGGGGTGTTTCTATTGATTGGATGAAAAAATCCGGTGCCAAGGTCCAGAATCTTTTGACCAAAGGTTCTATGAACCACCTAACGCACCAGCTTAAAAAAACTCCGGAACAACATTTTAGCGAAATAGAAAAGGCCATTGCAGAAGCGGCCAAGGAAGGTGTCTCTACCAATGTATATTTGGAAGACTGGAGCAATGGGATGCGAAATTCAAAGGAATACGTATTCCAATTTATAGATTTTCTGTCCACTCAGCCAGTAAGAAGGGTTTTGTTGCCCGACACTTTGGGAATCCTGACCTACACAGAAACATATAAGTTTATATCGGAAATAGTACAGCGTTATCCCAATATGCATTTCGATTTTCATGGGCATAACGATTATGATTTAAGTGTTTCCAATGTAATGGAGGCAATTAAAGCAGGTTGCCATGGACTTCATTTAACCGTTAACGGAATGGGTGAAAGGGCTGGTAACGCGCCAATGGCAAGTGCTATAGCGGTAATCAACGATTTTATGCCCGAAATAGAGGTGGCTGTGAACGAATCTTCCCTATATAAGGTGAGCAAGTTGGTTTCTGCCTTTACCGGATTTGGAATTCCTGCTAACAAGCCTATCGTAGGGGATAATGTTTTTACTCAAACTGCAGGAATCCATGCAGATGGGGACAGTAAGAAAAACTTGTACTTCAATGATTTAATGCCGGAGAGATTTGGTAGAAAACGTAAGTACGCCTTAGGTAAAACTTCGGGAAAGGCCAACATTCAAAAGAACTTACAGGAGCTGGGATTAACGCTCAATGATGATGAGTTAAAAAAGGTTACGGCACGTATTATTGAATTGGGAGATAAAAAGGAAAAGGTAACCAAAGAGGACCTCCCCTATATTATTTCCGATGTTTTGGATAGCGATACCTATCAGCAAAAGGTTTTTGTTAAATCATATGTACTCACCCATTCGAAAGGTTTAAAGCCCTCCACTACCCTAGCCCTCGAAATTAATGGTGAACTTATAGAGGAGCACGCTCAGGGCGACGGACAATACGATGCCTTTATGAATGCATTGAGAAAAGTATACAAATCCAAAAAATTGGAATTGCCCACTTTGGTGGATTACGCGGTGCGAATTCCACCAGGCAGTAATTCCGATGCACTCTGTGAAACCATTATTACCTGGAAAAGGGGCGATAAGGAATTTATTTCCAGGGGGCTGGACTCCGATCAAACTGTTTCAGCCATAAAGGCCACCGAGAAAATGTTGAATATAATCTAGGAAAAACACAAACAATTATAACCAAGCCAGTCGAATAAACGTTTGGCAAAAAGCAAAACTGAATGAAATTAAATATTGCCCTTTTAGCAGGAGATGGAATAGGTCCTGAAGTAATTGATCAAGCGGTAAAAGTATCCAATGCCATAGCCAAGAAATACAATCACGAGATAAGCTGGACGCCTGCCCTTACCGGTGCAGCAGCAATTGATGCGGTTGGAGAGCCTTATCCGGATGAAACCCATGCCGTTTGTGAAGCTGCGGATGCCGTTTTATTCGGGGCGATCGGGCACCCAAGATTCGACAACGATCCCTCTGCCAAGGTACGTCCAGAACAGGGATTGTTGAAAATGAGACAAAAATTAGGTTTGTTTGCCAATGTTAGACCTACTTTTACTTTCCCTTCACTTATAGATAAATCCCCTTTGAAACGAGAGCGTATCGAGGGTACGGATTTGATTATTCTCAGGGAATTGACAGGCGGAGTGTATTTTGGGGAACGTGGGCGTAAGGATAATGGGAATACTGCCTTTGACACAATGACCTATACCCGTGCGGAAATTCAGCGTTTGGCAAAAAAAGGCTTTGAAATGGCTATGACCCGATCCAAAAGACTTTGTTGTGTTGATAAGGCCAATGTTTTGGAATCTTCACGTCTATGGCGTGAAACAGTTCAAGCCATGGAAAAAGATTACCCAGAAGTAACAGTTTCCTATGAATTTGTAGATGCCGTTGCTATGCGATTGGTACAATGGCCAAAAGGGTATGATGTAATAATAACTGAAAATCTTTTTGGGGATATTTTAACGGATGAGGCCTCAGTAATATCTGGGTCTATGGGATTGATGCCATCGGCTTCCGTAGGAAGCAAAGTTAGGTTATATGAACCTATTCACGGGTCATATCCACAGGCTGCAGGTAAGGATATAGCAAACCCATTGGCCACGGTACTATCAGCTGCCATGATGTTCGAAGATTTTGACTTGAAGGAAGAGGCACTGGCCATTCGTGATGTAGTAAACAAATCTCTTGCAGAAGGTTTTGTTACTGAAGATTTGGCAGAAGGAGGAAAAGCTTATAAGACTAGTGAAGTTGGCGATTGGTTGGCCAAGAATATCTAAAATTTGTTACATAAGAATTATGAAGCCCCTCGAAAGAGGGGCTTTATTGCTTCTATAGTATATTGTAATTGAAGGTATTAATTTGGAAAAATAATAATGTCTTCAATGATCACTTCATCATCCAAAGTGACCAATAAATTTAATCCGGTCGTAATTTCATTTTGCGCTATGGAAATGTTATATTGCTCGTTCGCGCTAATGCCCATATACCATTTTGATGCAGTGACCGGTAGACCGGAATTATTGGTGGCGG
>CENR01014506.1_pt1 | contig 11440 bp, 13 predicted proteins | sample 530181 | NCBI WGS metagenome assembly CENR01 (sample SAMEA2619677, study PRJEB7988) | marine metagenome | biome: marine biome (ENVO:00000447); feature: surface water layer (ENVO:00002042); material: "saline water (ENVO:00002010), including plankton (ENVO:xxxxxxxx)" | depth 5 m | reverse complement strand
CCCGCCTCAAGAAATCGCCACTCGGTTTCATCATCGGCTCGTACAAATCCATCTTTTCCCGAACGGGAATGGTCGTCATGCCCGTCTTGCAACTGACCGCCTTTTGATGGATGTTTTTGACTTAGAACCATTCGCATGGGGCAATGAAGATATCAATCAGAAAAGCGATATTCGTACAAAATATATCAGTGCTTTAAGAAAAGCAGATCATCACGACTACAGTGATCTATTGGCTTTTCTACATACAACATCTAAATAGAAACTGTCCATTTAATCGTTCAGCCTTTGGTGAGTTCTATCATCATTAAGAGGATACCAATTACGCACTAAAAAAAGTATCAGACATCTTCCCTAAGCACAGCTTAGGACTGGAATAATAGAGGGTAAACCATCTTTAAATGGCATTTATCTGTCATTATCTATTGTGAATAAGGGTAAATTGTATTGCTTTTCAAAAAGAAAATCGACATCTTTTCGAACGCAATAACTTATTACTGAGAGCTAATCGGTAAGTACACACACACGAGAGTATGCCTTCTTTTATTGATCGTCCGATTTTACATTTAACAGAGCAGGATAGTTTTACGCCTCGACATGCCTTCGAAGGAGTGGCAATTTTCGGCAGTATTGGGTCTGGTAAAACTTCTGGTTCTGGTAAAAATTTAGCTCTTAATTATTTGCGATCTGGTTTTGGTGGTGTCGTGATGTGCGCCAAAGAAGAAGAGTATGCCCAGTGGCAAGAATACTGTGAAAAAACAGGAAGAGCAAAAGACCTTTACCGTATTGGTGCAGGTTCAAATGAAACTTTCAACTTCCTAGATTATGAGAGTAAAAGGAAGGATTCAGGAGCTGGTATAACGCACAATATTGCCTCGACTTTAATGACCGTTATGAAGGCGGGAGAACCTGAAGGAGATGAGAAAGACAAGTCCTTTTGGGATGGGACAATGCGATCACTTTTAATCCATGCTATTGACTTATGTAACCTGAATAAGAAGGAGCTTTTATTTAAAGATATATCAGCAGTTATTAAGAGTGCACCGACAAGTTTGGACGAAGTAAAAGACATTCAATGGCGGTCACAATCTTTGTGTTTCAAGATGATGAAAAAGGCATCGGATATCATTAACTCTTTAATTGTTTCTAATGTATCGGATCAGATGTATTTGAAACTTCGAAAGGTCGAAGATTTCTTTTTAACCACTTGGGTCAACCTATCTCCAAAGACCAGATCAATTGTTGAACAGATATTTTTGAACTTCTCTCATCGCTTTTTATCTGAGCCTTTAAATAGAATTTTTTGTAGTGGCACAACGATTAGACCAGAGGACACTTTACAAGGCAAGGTGATCGTCTTGGATTTACCTTACCTGATCTATGAACAGGCAGGAAGAGATGGTCAGATCCTTTTCAAATATATCTGGCAACGAGCCATGCAAAGACGAAAGATAGATGAGACTTCAAGACCCGTTTTTCTATGGGCAGATGAAGCCCATCTATTTTTACACGAACATGATGTTGACCATCAATCAACAGCGAGATCGTTTCGGGCAAGCACTATCTATATCAGTCAGAACCTACCCAATTATTATATCCATGCAGGGGCTGGTCAGCAGGGTAGAAACAGAATTGAAGCTTTGTTGGGGAATATGGGGACTAAAATATTTCATGCCAATAGCTGTATTCAGACCAATCAATATGCGGCTGATACAGTCGGTAAAATCAGAACATGGCAAGCCAATCAAGGGTCAAGTTATGGGGAGCAGGTATCACATAATCAGGGGATTTCTGAGACGGTTGAATATGTGATTCAACCGTCAGAGTTTGCAACCTTAAAGACAGGAGGGGAGATGAATAACTTTATCACAGAGGCCATTATTCACCGTCAAGGTGCACCTTTTAAATTTTCGAAGACAAACTATGTCCGTAAATATTTTTCACAAAACATATAAACAACACTCCTTATGAAAGCATACACAAGACGTGAAGAAAACGAAATTAAGCTGTTTTGGTCTGGGTTTGAACGTAGAGACAATATTATCCTGACAGCCTTGGTGGGTTTGGGTTTTGCTTTGGCAAAATACCCAAGTATTATCATTGAGGTATTTTATCGAAAGAAGTTTGGGGAACGGTATTTTACACTGGCTTCTTCGGTCTTCATTTTTTTGTTGTTGTTGCTGATAAGTTTGGCACCAAAAATTGTTGCGTTCATTTTTATGTTTCTTGACATGCAGCCCAATTTTGATAATGGGTTTGATGTTGTGCTTTTTCTTTTTGCTTGTGCGTTTTTATTCAAGTCGATTAAGCAGAGACAAGAGATTTCAAAATATGGTGTAACCTACAAGTTAGATCGCTTCAGTTTGTCCCAAGGGGAGTATCACAAATTTTTCAATGATCGGTTTGGTCAGAAACTCTATGGTATTCCTGTCAATAGTAAAACCATTCAGATTCTCTTTGAGCCAAGTGTGCCGATTATTGCTGGGGTTGTTTTTCTTCTGATTCCTTACTTTCAGGTGCTGGGAGCGATTCTTTTATTCTGTGGCGTGATCATGGTCATCAGGCAGTTTGGACGTGCTATGCAAGGAAGGAATGCGGTGCTCGATATTATTGATCAAAATATTATGTCACAGAATAAAGCAGGGATTCTAATGGAAGAAAAGCCGATGGAAGAAGTTCACGGCATTCGATTACCTGTGGCATTGCCAACAGATGAAAATGTTAGACAACTTTTGTTTGATGAGACCGATACAGAGAATTTATCAAAAGACACTTGGACGGAGTAGAGGCTATTGAGCCGAATTATTCTGAGCGATAGCCTGATGTCTTTCTTCAAAGAGGCGTTTGGTTTTTGCCATACGCATTTCTTGGGCTAGGTAATAGAATTCATGCATATACATTTCAACATAACTACTCAGAAGAATTTCAAGGTTTTCTTCCATTTCTTCTTTTGTCATTCGACCCAGTTGATGTTTTGCCAAAGTGTTGTTGACGTACTTAAGAAGCTGATCTTCATAGTCGTAGATTTCACTCTTCAGCTTATCAATCGGAATGCCGTAATAGTTGGAAATGATCCGTTCGGACATAGGCGTGTTGTGTGCAATCAAATCCTTAAAGTCACACCATGCAGTTGTGAAGACATTTGTTTTCCCTGGACCGATATACTTGTCGAAATAGATCGTCCAGCGCATGTCGCCATATGTATAAATGATATTCCAATCCATACCAGATTGTACCATATGTAAACAGTAAAAACAATGAGTAATTCAGATTTTGAGAAGAAAAAAGTTGCCCTTTATGAGAAGCATTTAAAGGAGAGAGGGGTAATGGCATCTAAACATGATGACGTTATAGGAGCGCACGGAAGTAAGGAAAATTTACCACCTGAGACAGCAGATAGAATCCAGCAGGAAATAGGCAAAATGAATGAAAAACATGCTGAGGAAATGAAAGACTTCTTTGATAAGCATCAAGGATATGATCCTGATGAACCTTCTAGGGACAAGGATGATTATTCCAAAGACAAATCAAAAGATAAAGACAAGGATATTGATAAGGAGGACTAGCCTTCCTTTCATCTGAGATGCGAAGGTAAAGCTCAATCAGAACCCGTCAAGGGTATATAAACGGTGTTCGTGCCTCCACCGCCCTTGACCGAACCTGTTTGAGCGTTTAAAGGGCATCTAACAGTTGAGAGGAAGGAGATGGATTTAGGGGTTTACTTTTCAAGGTCTTTTGAATGGTCTTTTTCCTTACTGGGAATGTTATCAAGAAGCATTTTGTCAGGATCAAGATCATCTTTGTGTTGGTCTTTAAGTTGGTCGACTTGATCGTGAACATATTGCTCACCACCATCTTTCATTCCCTCAAGGAATTCACTTTTGATGGTTAGATTATCACTCAAGCTTTTGAAAAGATCAGGGTCTTTTTCTTGCATGAGGTATCCAGCATTAAATCCTTTTATATAGCGATCTTCATTCATCTAAAAGTCGTTTTTAAAGTCCTTATAATGTGCGTTATCTTTCCAATAGGAAAAGCACTTGTTAATATGTTTTAACTCAAAATTTTGATCGTTTTTGAGTTTTTGCCAGTCACCGTATCCCAAATATTCACATAGCTTGTAAAACCCATCGCCTTGCTCGTGTTTGCCTGATTTGTGTCTAACCAATGAGCTAAGTAGGGGACGGTCTTTTTCATGTTCCCACTCTGATATCTCACCAAGCAAATCTCCGATGGTGTCACGGTCATGGGGACGGTTAAAATCAAAGCCTAATTCACACTCATCATTGAGTTGTGTATAAGAAATGGTCTGTTTTTCTCGTGCCGCTTTTATTAGCCGTTGTCGAATTCTGTCTGTCATTGTTAAAATCTTTCTTGTGCGTTTTCTTCTAAATATTCAATGATGGAGTCACGGTCATATAGGATGATTTTCTTCTGAGGCTGAGAATACCGTATGCGCCCATCATCACGCATCCGTTGAAGTGTTGTCTTAGATTTGATGTCTAGGAGCTTCAAAGCATCATCAGCCGATATCCATTTATCACGTTCAACTGAATGAGTTTGCTTGAGATGATCTACAACTCTTTCAACAAGGGCATAAAACGCTTTTTCTTCTAGGCAGATGATTTCCATTCGAGAGTAAATAAAACATTAAAGATGGTTTATATATGTTTTTATAAAAATACCCATATATAGGTATTGTTTCTTTCTCTAGTACTTGACACTTTTAGCTAAGTTAATTTTAACTATGAAAAAGACACTTTCAATACTTGCCATTTTATTTTTCGTATTCGGGCAAGCCTCCGCACAAGACATACTTACTTTAACCCAAACAAGTTCAGGGATCAAAAAATCAACCAAGAGGTTAAGAAAAGGGAAGACTTATGAAATTAAATTTGATGAAGTCCACGAGAAACTACTCTCGCTTAAAACTAAGATTGTCTCTTATGATTTAGTATCAACATCACCAGAAGTTTTAAAGTTTTTATCCATTCCTTCTACCGCTTCTTTGGAAGCTAACTCTAATTTGGACGGTTTGAAATCAAAAGATTTCATGCAGATAGTACGCGATGTCACTAATGAAATTGGCAAGCTAGATGTTTTCTATACTAAAATTGTAGGTCAAGCGGGAAATGATTTGGAGGCTTGGCCTGACGTGAAACTTGTACATAGTAGAATTAAGCAAAGTTTTCAAACAATTGGCAAAAATGAATTTGGTACTCCAAGGTTGGGGAATGAAAAAATAAGCGAAGTCAGAGCCCTACTGTATACAAGTGAATTACTTCAGCTTAAGATTGAAAATGATGCTAAAAATAGTTTTGACATAAATTCTTATAAGCAATTAGCTAACTTTTGGTCTAAAAGAACCTTACTAAAAGAGAAGTTTGATAAATATATCAAGGCTATAGCCTTCTACAATGATCTCGTTATGATAGATAATGATGATACGAAAGTCACCTCTATTCATGGTGACTCCTTCAAAGTAAAAGGTGATGAAACACAAATTGATTATGCCCTTCAAAACAAATTAACTGGAGATACGGTTATTTTTGGTCAAGTTCGATTTCCGACATATCACCGTTGGACTCTAGACTTTTCATCAGGGTTTTATTGGAATCAGTTAACAAGTGAATCCTTCAGCTTGCGAGAGTATAATGCAGATAGCACCTTGATCACATTTCAAGAAGATTATGATCGTTCATCCGACATCGCTGTTGGAGCACAATTAAACTTGAGCTATATGATTGACGGATTTGCAGGCATTGGTATTAATACAGGTGCTGCCGTTTCATTAGTTGATGGAAACACTAAATATCTTATAGGTGGTCATCTCAAGTTAGGCCATAGAAAGCAAGTGATGATTTCTTATGGAGTAGCTTTCGGTAAAGTAAAGAGAGTGAGCGATGTTGTTTCTAATGACGGCCGATTTGTCAGGCAGGATAATACGATTGTAGTGCCTGCACAGTTTGCTGAACTTAAGCTTGTCGACAAGGTTGAATCTTCAGCTTTTATTGGACTGAGCTACAATCTTTCTGCCGTCTTAAAGAAGAGGCAGTGATTTTCAAACAAAACAAAAAGTATTTCCTTCTAATGACTATTGGAGGGTTCTTTTTATTTATCATAGCCTGTAGTGAGAGAGAAAGGCCTATTGATAAGTATTCGGTGTATTCAAATGAGGCACAGGAATTTATTGATTCAATTCGTACATTAAGCTACTCTATCTTAGAAGAGTATTATCTAAAGAATGAGGATTCATTGGGTGATAAATTGCTACTTGTCAATTCAGACTATTTGAAGGTACTTGAGCATAATTTGAGAACGATGTCCGATAACAAAAATCTCTTCTATCCTAATTGGAATGATTTCCTAGGTTTTTATGATACAGTTCATTTAAGAGGTGAAATGTATTTTGTCATTCAGGGTGATATGTTGCTAACGAAAGAGGATATTGCTCAATATCATTTAAAATCTCTGATCCTTGAACAAGAGGTATTCGAAGGACGAGCACAAAAACTCGTTGGCGAAATCAGGGATGGTGATACTGTCAAAATTAACAACCCTAGGGATCTTTCTTATGCCATAAGAAAGATGTCCTTTACAGATGAAGAGTATATTTTGGTCAAAGAAAACATGGCTCAAGCCGTGAGAGACTGGCAAGCTGTCTGTAATATCAAATTTTTTCATAAATCAGAAGTTGATACGAAATTGGATGAGTTTTCAAACCCAAGAGAAGTAACCTTTGTGATTGAAAAGGTAAACGTTTCAGGAAATTTTATTGCCAGTTCTTTTTTTCCATATTATGAGAAAAATAGACGTTTTATCAGTGTTGATAATAGTTATTTTTCAACAGACTATGATCAGGTAGGTGTTTTTAGACATGAGATAGGACACATCTTGGGGTTTTTGCATGAACACTCACATTTAGATGCTCATCCTGACTGTTTTGAGAGAACTCCAGTAAACACTATACCATTAGGTGGATATGACTCGGAGTCTGTAATGCATTATTTCTGTCCAGTAGGGAATGCAGGTAGTGTAGAGCTTCTGATCACAGAAACGGACAGAAAAATGGCATTTTTGTATTATCCATTCTAACTTGGTTCGATGATTCTAACTATGGATCAAGTCCAATTCCTGAATTATGTTTTGCCGTAATCTGGTTATTTATCTCGTCCAAAATCCTTTCCTGAACCGTTTGGCTGTAGTGTTTTTCAGTGGTTTTAACACTGGCATGACCTAAACCAGATGAAATCTTACGAATATCAATACCCATTTCTAAACCAAGGTTTGTCCATGTGTCCCTTGCGGTATAGGTGGTCACATTCTTGTCAATGCCTAATTTCTTAGTCATTTTTTTCATGTGTTTGTTGAACCACTTCACCTTATCATTCTTAACCCGAAATATCCGACTTTCGGGCGTGTCTGAAGATAGAATAGGGAAGAGGTAATCATCTTGCTTCTTTCCATAGCTATAGTGAGCAATAATGTGCCTAGCCTCATCGGTTTGCTTGATGGAGAAAAAGTCACCGTCACTATTCTCATTTTTCTTTCGGGTGTAGTTGATACGTTCACCATCAAATTGATGAACCTTTAAAAGAGCCAGATCATAAAAGTTCATGCCCATGTTGTTGAACATGAACAAGAAGTAATTACGCACATGAAATTGTCCAGAGTCAGTTGGGTAATCAGTATTTCGATAAAGATCAATTTCGTCATAGGTTAAGACGACTGTGGCATTCTTACTGCTTGATTTTTTAATGCCTTCTAAAGGCTTATGTCCTTTGAGTTCGGGGTGTGTGCGTTCGGCATCATTCAAGACAGCCTGTAGGCTTCTTAAAAATATAGCCACAGTGTTTTTTGAATTTGAACGACTATCAACGTAAGTCTTTAGCTCTTGGACAAAAGAAACGGTGATACTCTTAATTGGTAGGTCATATTGTTTGTATTGTTCTTTGACCGTAAAACAATCATCCATATTCTTATTGAAGAGTGTTTTGATCATCACCTTGTCATCTTGACGGGCTTGTTTCATCTGGTATTTGATAACCAGCTTCAATGAGTCTTCATAGGATGATGCTGTTGAAAATCGCTTTTCAATATGAAAGCGATAAAGAAGCTTTGCCGAGTGGGAGAGGAGGCTTAGATCAGGTTGTTTGTTGAAGAATTTCTTTTCAATCTCATCCTTGAGTTGAGCAATAGACCAGAGTTTAATCATGGCTTTGTTCTCATCTAACCATAAGTCAATATCCTTGTACTTTTGATCAATGCGCTTGGTGTGTCGAACAGCATTTGTTATGCCTGTTATTTTTAAGGGGCTAATTTCAATTTGATCTTCAAAGACCTGTATGTCCAAGCCAATATCTCTTGTCTTACTTTTGTGTCCTATGCGTAAAACAAGAGGATATTTTCCTTCATTTGTACGGCAATTTGCCCTTGTATCGAGTGTAAGCTTGATTGTTGCCATGTGCGTGTCTCCTATTACTTGCGTGCTTTTTGCGTGCTTTTTTGGTTTTGACAGGAGTTTATTGGAAGTGAAAATAGGAAAAAACGCACAATAAAGCCCATTTGAGGCACTATTAATAATTATCAATGTCATTGATTCGGACTTGTAATCAGTAGGTCATTGGTTCGATCCCGATAGGAGGCTCATTAAGACAACTGGAAACAGTTGTCTTTTTGTTTTAAGACCATTGGTTCTTCGGAACTGATAGGAGGCTCTTTAAATTTGAAAGGGTTACAACTTATTCAGTCGTAACCCTTTTTTTATTTGTATTTAGTCTAATCTATTTTTTTAATTTTTGTGCTTATAGATTTGACTGATTTGGAGGCGTATAGGGGAGATGGATATGTCGCGTGTTATAGCATGCATATCCCTTAATTTCAGTTTCGGCTAATGAGAACTGAATCAATCGAGAATGAATTCTCAGGTCTTTGCTCGAAAATAGATGAAATTAAGTTATTCTTGGTGAAAATAACGACTGGATAGAGGGTGATTAGCTCGGAAAAATAGAATTCATTTTCCAAATCTAAGTGGATGTTTCTATCATTAATCTTATCTCCTATCCTCACTCTCAAGGTCTTCATAGAGTTTATGCCAGTAAATATGACTTTAACATCTTTTAGGTCGTCATTAAAGTCAACAATAAATTGTTCCGCAGAGCTAATGCATCCTGTGCATCCACTATTTGGAATAAGGATAATAGCTCGGTTCGTAAGAATGGTTTCGTCTATTTCGGAGATTCTTTCTTCGATATGTTTAATATTTGATCTATTATCTAAATTTGAACAAGAGAAAAGAAAGAGTAACGGGACTAATATTCTAGTGGGGAAATTCATTGTTTGTCTTTTTAATAGTATATAATGAATATGCAATTATGTCCTCGTTTGACTGATCGATTTCCCAATCAGCTAAATAAACGCCATCTTCATTCGAAAATATCTCCTTGTAAAATTTCATGTTATTTACCTCTCCAATTTTGTTTAAATCTGAGTCGAATATTTCAATAATACTTAATATTGATTGGGGATTGTTGGGGGGGAGGTTAAGGTTGTTGAGCGAGAAGTTAGAATCTTCATTAATTTTTTTTGCAAGAGAGAGCGACCTAAGTATGAAGCCTTCTTCTTCATAGAAGTAGAGTCCATCATACCAGTTGTTGACTAAACTATACTTTATTCTAGATTCGATTGAGTTGACTTTTTCATCAAATGGATCTGGTTTGGAATAATAGGTGGCATTGAAATTAACCGTGGATGTACTTTTGTCTTGTAGATTAAAGGCCTTCATTTTATTGCCCATCGAATACGATACTACAAAAGTTTTTTTATTTGGAATGTATACCCCATTGCGCAATGCTCCTTTATCTGCCCAGTTGTTATAAACGTATTCTTCTGGGGCATCTACATGAAATTCTTTTTTATTAGTGTTGAGATCATATATGAATAATGATTTGGTAAGCAAGTTCTTGCTTGTGGAGCGATACCCTAGTACACTCATCATAATGAGATTGTCTTTTACCGTCAAATCGGTCAATATAGGGTTTGATGGATCTGAGTCTTCAAAAAGTTTGATTTTTTTTATTATTTCAGAGGATGAATTGAAGAGGTAAAGAGTTTTGTTTTGGTCTGAAAATCCATAAATAGAATCAAATGAATGAAATACTAATGAATTTAAAGGAAGGATCGAATTTGGACCTGATTTTTCCAAGGTGAATCTTTTTATCATTTCACTTGATTCTAAGTCAAAAAAATCTAGTGAATGATTTAAAACATTGTAGAGGCTAAGTAGTCTTTCTTTCCTTGAATAGGATGGTATGTTATTGTATCTGTTAGTGATGCTATCAATTTTTAACATTACGGTTTTACTTTTGACTAAGCTATAATTGACTGTAGTTGGCTCCCACTCAGTCGTATAATACTTCTCCTGTGTGCAGCTGAAAAATAATAACAAGGAAAAAAAAGGAAGTAATAATTTATCTCTTTTCATAATGAAACTATAATAACCAGACATGCTTTGAACATGTCTGGTTTTTTGATTTATCCTTCTATTTCTTCGTCCTCATTAAGGTTTTTATGGCAATCAGCCTCTTCACCAGATAAAGTCTCAGTACATACTAATTCTATAGTAACCACTGTACCAAGGTCATATACCATAGTTCTACATTTTCCATTTAGTGGTGCACCGGATACTTGACAGCTAGCGTCTAGTTTTTGTGATCCTAGCAATCCTAATGACAGGAGAAAAACTAATAAGATTGACTTTTTAATGTTTTCATTTTTCATTTTACTCAATTTTAAAAGGTTTAAAAAAATGTACTATTTAGAGAGAAGCTTTTAAGTATTAATAAAGAACTGATATTGTTTTTTATCTCAATTACAGAACTGAATTGCCTAAGTCTTTTCTCATTAGAATGCAATGAAGGTAATTTAATTATTATTATCAATCTTTTTTTTTCTTATAGACTAAAGATTCTTATTAATGTTTGTTAATGATGATTGGTTTTGAATATTTTAAGCTATGCGATTTTTTGGAAAAAACAAAATAGTACAGTAGATAATTACTTAAGTTTATTAATTGTTTTTATTATTTTGTTTTATTGTTATTTAATTATTTGTTTGAATAAAATTTGTGTGTGTGTTTAAATTCGTACCAATAGCTTCTGTTGAATTACGTCAATTGCCCTATTGAACCTGCCTTTGTAGCTGAATAGCTTTGTTGAATCCAACAAACAACATAAGGCTCATCATGAAAAGATTACAGCTCACAATTATTATTGCTTTCATTCACTTTAACCTTTTCGCTCAAAACAGTATTGAGTGCGTGAAAGGCGACTGCCAGAATGGTTATTCATTTGCCAAGCTTTTAGGAGCCGATGGCAAAGATTATGGCTATCAGGTAGGTTTTTACGAAAACGGAAAACTCAATGGTATCGCTAATCAAACAGGT
>CENR01029713.1_pt1 | contig 11602 bp, 9 predicted proteins | sample 530181 | NCBI WGS metagenome assembly CENR01 (sample SAMEA2619677, study PRJEB7988) | marine metagenome | biome: marine biome (ENVO:00000447); feature: surface water layer (ENVO:00002042); material: "saline water (ENVO:00002010), including plankton (ENVO:xxxxxxxx)" | depth 5 m | reverse complement strand
AAACTCCACCGTGCCATGCTATTGTAAAAATCGTCCAGGTATGGGTTGTCCTCCACATCTTCATAATGGGCTTTCCATTTATAATGTTTTGAAAGTAAACGGGTAAGGGTGGTTTTTCCGGAGCCTATATTTCCTGCAATTGCAACGTGCATGTACTTAATTCTTTGGTTGGTTATTGGTAAATTGATGAAGCAATTTTCCGTCATAAATATACAGGAAATCTTGCGTAAGGTGCAACTGTTTTACGGTTATTTCGGGCAGTGGTATTTTTTTTACTTCGGAAGGTTTTTCGGGGGAGTGCAACCCGGGTTCGGCATAGCGAAAAACTTCATTGCCTTTTACAATCCAGACATCTTCGTCGTTTTGCGTGATAAAACTTCCGTTGTCTACAGCTACTTCAGAAAGGAAACTTCCGTAGACATTATACGTTATTAGGGTGTCTTCAAAAAGCAAATAACAGTAGTTAAAATTGCTCGCCATAGCAATCAAATTCCCTTCCATAGGAAGTGATGTTTGTAGTTTTCGCTCCAACCTGTAATCGAACAACTCCAACTGTTGGGTGTCTACATTAAAAAGCCAAATTCTATTGTTACCAGCATTTCCTGCGGCACTAATATTTACAAAGTCCTGCATGGAGTTAAAGCTAATTCGCTCTACCTCGTTCAACCTATTGTCTACAAAGACCACCGTATTAGTTTGCTGATAAAACAACATAATCTTTAAGGGATTAATAATGTCTATCTTCTCAATAGCGCCCAAAGAAAAATCTTTAAATACATAATCGCCATCGGGCCCTTTTTTATAAAAAGCCATCTCTTCTATAAAATAATTGTTGTGGTAAACATCTGTACCTATGTAGGTTTGTACTGCAAGTGGTACTTGCTTTGTTGCTTTAGGCACTTGAGCAAAGCCTGCTGTAATAGTAAAAACGGAAAGAAGTACCCATAGTTTCATAATGGGCAAGGTACAAAATACACGCCAAAAATTAGTACACCAGTTTATACCCAAATCCGCGTACATTAATTATCTGAATGCGTTCGTCTTGTTTTAGCTTTTTGCGAAGTTTAGAGATAAAGACATCCATACTTCGGGCTGTGAAAAAATCGTCGTTGTTCCAGAGTTTATTGAGGATTACAGAGCGGTCCAACACTTCATTTTTATTGTTGTTTAAATGAAATAAAAGATGTGCTTCCCGATGGGTAAGCGAAACAGGAGCTTCCTTTTTATAGTGTAGTAATTGTTTTTTAAACTGAAACCTGTAATCACCAATTAAAATATCGGGCTGTTTTTGTTGTAATTGTTGTCTGTTTAGCAAATTGTTAATGCGCACGATAAGCTCTTCCATGCTAAAGGGTTTTTTAAGATAATCGTTCCCGCCAATACTAAATCCTTCAACAACATCGCTGGTTTGTGATTTTGCAGTTAGGAATAGGATTGGGATTTGCAGGTCTTGCTCTCTAATTTCTTTAGCCAGCGTAAAGCCATCTTTTTTAGGCATCATTACGTCTAGTACCAAAATGTCGGGTGCTTCTTTGTTATAAGCAGTGAGTGCTTCCTCGCCATTTGGGCATAAAAGCACTTCAAAATTACGTGTTTCCAGGCTTTCCTTTATAATTAAGCCCAGGGCTGCCTCATCTTCGGCAAGGAGTATTTTTTTGATTTCAGACATGGGGCAATGTAATTTTAAATTGGGTATTTGGTTTGCCAGTCACAGAGACTGTGCCCTGGTGTTTTTTAATGATTTTTTTAGTGTAATACAGTCCGATCCCGAATCCTTTTACATCGTGCGTATTTCCTTTTGGAACGCGGTAAAATTTCTCGAAAATCTGTTTTTGTTGCAAAGGAGTGAGCGAAGTTCCACTATCTGAAATACAAATCTCCAGGTGTTTTTTGTGCTGCTGAAGGGTTACTGAAATTTTATCACCTCCATATTTCAATCCATTATCTAAGATGTTGTTTATGGCGTTTTCAAAATGAAACAAATCTATTGGATAGTCTACTTCTGAAACTTCCGTAGAAAAATCAAGCTTTTTTTGAGTTCCTTCCAGTTGTAGTTGGTTTGTGGCTCTTTCCAATACCTCTACAAGGTTGTGGTTTTCAAAATTCAACGCGAGTTTATCACTGTCTAAGGTAGCAGTTTCGAGTAATTTTTCTACCATTCCAGTCATTTTGGTTACTTGTTCTTCGGAAATGTTGGCGTATTTTAAATTCTTTTCGGAATCATTGGAAGGGTTAAAGTTTTTGATCCCTTCTGCTGCTGCACCTATGGTAGCTAATGGAGTTTTGAATTCGTGTGTAATATTACTGATAAGGTCGTTTTTAACTTCGGCCAATTGTTTTTGATGTTTTATAATTTTCAGTAAATATAAAAGACAGCCTATGATTGCAATTACAAATAACAGAGAGGTTAAAAAACCAATGCTGTTTTTCTTTAGTATGAATCCTGTTATGTTGCTGAAATTTAACTGTAAAAAAGAATGTGTTGGTAAAAATGCACTGCTTGAACGCGTGGTTAAAAAGTTTGATGTATCTGGAATACTTCCTGTGCTTTGGTCATCTCCAAAAGCATTTTGTAGATAAAGACTATAAGAAACTTCTATGTTTTTACGCTCAAATTCCACAGCCAGGAGCGAGTCTATTGTTTTTAGTTCTATTTTTTTTGCAGCAATACTGTACATTACCTGAGAAGTTAATCGTGCAAGGGGGTGCTCCAGAACCGAATCATTCTTTAAACTAAACAAACGGGTATGCGTAGTGTCATTCATCGTAAAGGTTTTTCTGAACTTTTCCGTTAGCGTGTCACTGTTCTTAATAAATCGCTTGCTTATCTTATTATCATTATTGCTAAGGTCAATAGTAATATTTAGTTCAGAATCACTTTTTGTTTCTATAGAATCTAACATAGTAAACTTCGTAAGAAAACCGTCGGACCGCAGATGACTTACAATAGAGTCGGCATAATTTGCTTCTTTAATAAACGTAAGTTTTTCAAACCGCTCTTGTGTTTTGGTTGCGTAGTAATTATTAACGGCATTGTCCAGACTTATCTGCACGTCGTTAATTAGTTGTTGCTTTCCAGCCTTAAAATTTTTATAATTCCAATAGCCCTGCATCGCTAGCGTCCCCAGTATCGCGGCAATAATAAAATAGAGGATTGTTTTATAATTTCGTTCTTGCATAGTACAAATAACAACCTTAATAAACGGTCTTACAAGTCGGTTAACACACGTTAACGTTCGTTAACCCAAGTGAAGGTTTTGTTTGACCATATTTGTAGTGTTCAAAAACTTAAAAGGATCTAAACAGAAAAACATGAAAACAACACTTTTACTCACGTTCGCATTATTTAGTATAGTAAATATATGCCTGGCACAACAATTTGAAGGAATAGCAACCTACAAAACAGACAGAAAGGTGGATCTTGATATGGAAGGCGATGGCATGAGCGATGCTATGAGAGACCAGATCGCAGCGCAACTACGGAAGCAATTTCAAAAAGAATATACCTTAACTTTTAACAGGAACGAATCCATTTACGAGGAGGTTGAAAGCTTAAATGCACCTGCCCCACAAGCTAGTGGAGGCATTAGTATAATGATTTCTGGTGGATCGGACATCTTGTACCGAAATGTAACGAACAATGAGTATGTGAACAAAACAGAAATAAGCGGAAAGGAATTTTTAATTAAAGATACGCTGGAAATACCAGAATGGACGTTTGAAAAAGAAACCAGAAATATTGGTAATTACACCTGCTTTAAGGCAACTCGCAGTAGAGAAGTGACCGAAAAGCAAATGACTAATGAAAGTGATAGCGTTGTGGAGGTTACAAAACTTATAACCACAACCGCCTGGTATACCTTAGATATTCCCGTACAACATGGCCCTGGAGAATTTTGGGGACTACCAGGGCTTATTTTACAATTAGAAGAAGGCGACTTAACTATTCTTTGTTCTAAAATAGTCCTGAACCCGGAAAAAGGGGCTGCCATTGAAGCTCCTGAGAAAGGAAAAAAAGTAACTCAGGCAGCGTTTGATGAAATTCAGGAAAAGAAAAATAAAGAAATGATGGAACGCTTCCAGAGTGACGGCCGTAAAAAAGGAGACGGTAATAGTTTTCGTATTAAAATTGGAGGATCGTAAAATTTTAAAAGGTTCTTAAAACCTTTTCCATTTAAAATAGTCAAAGGTTACTGTAACAAAAGCTGTAACTTGTTACTAACTAGAAACTATTAAAAATGTTTGTTATGAGAATTCTATCCTTTTTAGCCGTTGTACTTATTTCGGCTACATCATTTGCACAAGATATTAGTGGAAAAGCCTATTACGAGTCTAAGACTACTGTAGATATGGGCGATTTCGGAGGCCGTGAAATGAGCGAGCAGATGAAGAAAACTATTATGGATCGTATGAAGAGTATGTTGGAAAAAACCTACATTCTAACCTTCAATAAAAACGAATCCAATTATGCAGAAGAAGAAAAACTCGAGACAGGTGCTGGTGGTGGTTTCGGAATGATGATGAATAGTTTCTCCGCAGGAGCACAGTATAAAAACCTCGAGAAGAATCAGATCCTGGAGGAGCGTGAGTTCTTCGGAAAGCAGTTTTTAATCAATGACACCATCACAAACCTGGAATGGACCATAACCGATGAAAAGAAAATGATCGGAAATTACGTAGCAGTAAAAGCCACTGCCATCAAGAAAATTGACGAAAACGATTTCAGTATGGCGCGAAGAAGAAATCGCGACGACGACAAGAAAAAAGACGATACCAAGAAAGACAAAGCGGGTGATGCAGATGAAATGAAAGAGAATGCTGACGAGGCAAAAGCTGATGAAAAGAAAGAAGAGGACGACCCAATGAACGATATTGAAGTGCCTGAAGAAGTAGAAGTGACAGCCTGGTTTACACCTCAGATCCCAGTAAGTAATGGCCCTGGAGAATACGCAGGATTACCCGGACTGATCTTAGAAATGAATATGCACCGCACTACTATTTTATGCTCCAAAATAGTGTTAAGCACAAAAGCTGGCGATAAAATTGAAGCTCCCGATAAGGGGGAAGAAGTGAGCCGCGCAGCATACAACAAAATTGTAAAAGAAAAAATGGACGAAATGCGTGAGAATTTCCGTGGCCGTGGCGGTCGTGGCGGAGGAAGACGTGGTGGATTCTAAGAACTAACAAATATATTGCTGTCACATACTTAATTTATTGTTGACAGAAAACTTCAACTAACTATGAAAAAACTACTACTTGCAACGGTGTTGCTATTCTGTACTATTGCCGTATCTGCCCAAAGTATCAAGGTGCGGGGTACCATAAAAGATTCTGTTAGCAATCCGTTGGAATTTGCCAATGTAGTAGCCACAGTCACAAGCAGCGGGGCCATTGAGTCCTATGCAATTTCCAATGAGAAGGGAATGTACCAATTAGATCTTCCTAAAGGGGATACTTATACGCTAAAGGCAAGCTTTCTGGGGTATTCCACCCAGGAAAAAACCGTCACGGTTGCAGAAGATGCCGATGATAAAACCCTGGATTTTATATTGGAATCCCTTGCCGATGAACTGGATGGAGTAGAAATTACCTACGAAATGCCCGTTACCGTAAAAGGCGATACCATAGTTTATAATGCCGATAGTTTTACAACAGGAGACGAACGAAAACTAGGAGACGTGATGAAAAAACTCCCGGGAGTTGAAGTAAATGAAGATGGTGAAATACAGGTAGAAGGAAAAACAGTTTCAAAAGTAATGGTAGAAGGGAAGGACTTTTTTGATGGAGACTCCAAATTAGCTACCAAAAATATTCCTGCCGACGCTGTAGACAAAGTAGAAGTGCTTCGTAATTACAATGAAGTGGGCCAGATGCGAGGCTTAGGAAATGACCAGGATAATGTTGCTATTAATATTAAGCTAAAAGAAGGAAAAAAGAATTTCTGGTTTGGAGAAGTAACCGCAGGTGGCGGAACTATCGATGAGGATGAGTTTGGTTATCTGGCACATCCCAAGCTGTTTTATTACAGCCCAAAATACAGTTTAAATTTTATCACAGACTTCAACAATATTGGGGAGGTACCCTTTACATTTCGGGACTACTTCAATTTTACGGGAGGGTTCAGGAATTTTAATAGTGGTGGCGGCACACGATTTAATATTTCAGAAAGCGACCTAGGATTTGCAGTCGCACAGAACAATCGTGCCAATGAAATAGAAACCAAATTTGTGGCAGGAAATTTCAGCTGGAAAGCATCAAATTCACTAGATGTAAGTGGTTTTGGAATTCTTTCAGACAACCGTACCAATATCGTAACCAATTCCATTAGGCAATACATTGCTTCGGGAGCTACTGAAAATACTTCTGGAGCCACAGACCAGCGTAGCCAGTTAGCCATGCTAAAGTTGAGCAGTGTTTACAAGCCAAACAGCAACCTTCAAATAGATTATGACGCTCTGGTAAAAACTTCCAAGCAAACCGAAACAGCCAATACCATTTCACAATTTGGTCCCGTTACGAATGATATTGAGGAGAATAAAGAAAATAAACCGGCCTCCATCAACCAGAATGTGAATGCTTACTATACCTTAAACGATAAAAATATTTTTGCCGCTCAGGTACAGCATTTGTACCAGGATGAAGATCCGTTTTACAATGCGATCACCGATATTCTTCCGTTTGCAGGAGTAATACCAGCAGATACGACCCAGAATCGATTTAATACCAACCAGCAAAAAAATGTGATCACCAATAAATTAGATGCCAAAGTAGATTATTACTATGTGTTAAATAACACCAGTAATCTAAATGTAACCGCGGGGAGTACTTACAGTAATCAGTTGTTTGACAGTAATATCTTTCAAGTCTTAGACAATGGGAATCAAATTAACTTTAGCAGAACACCTCAAATTGACGGGGAGAACCTTCCGTTGCGAAATGATGTTAATTATACATTTACTGATGTTTTCTTAGGATTACACTACAAGCTGAAAACAGGACAATTTATTGTTACTCCTGGAGCTACGTTACACAATTATAACTTAAAAGATGAACAGTTAGGGACTGAAAATTCGCAAAACGACTGGACAGTGCTGCCAGACTTTAATGCAATCTGGAATATAAAAAAGAGTGAGAGCCTACGTTTTAATTATGCTATTTCTGCACAATATACCGATGTGAATGATTATGCTGAAGCCTTTGTCTTTAATAACTACAACCGATTATTCCGCGGGAACAGAAACCTGGAAAACTCGCTGGCGCATACATATAATTTGACGTATTTCAGTTTTAACCTATTTAATTATACCAATGTAAGCGGAAATGTGAGCTACTCAAAAACAATCAATAATTTCAAAAACGATACAGAGATCATTGCGATCAATCAGGTGAGCAGTCCGTTTAACATAGACAGCAATTTCCCCGATGAGACCTTTTCCGGTTTTGGAAGGTTTAGCAAGCGTGTGAAAAAATTACAGTTTTCGTTACAGGCAAATGCTTCCTTAAGCAAATCGAACAACCTGATTAATGACGTTGTAAGAGAAAGTGAAAGCTTTACGCAAAGTTACCAGGGGAGTGTAAGAAGTAGCTTTAGAGAGTGGCCTAATTTTGAAGTAGGATACAGACTTGCTATAAACGATTACAACAACGGTGGCCTGGAGCAAACCTTTTACACACAGCGCCCGTATGCCAATGTGGATGTGAACTTCCTGAAAGATTTTACACTAAGCGCAGAGTGGGATTACTATAACTATAGTGATGCTAATAACACTGTAGAGAATAGCTACTCCTTTGTAAATGCCAATTTATACTACCAAAAAGGGGAGAGTCCCTGGGAGTTCAGGATTCAGGTAGACAACTTGCTAAACACAGAGTTTATCAATAACGATAATTTTAACGAGCAGTTTAATACAACCTCCCAATATTTTGTGTTGCCGCGAATCTTAATGCTGGTGGTGAAATATGATTTGTAGTCTATTATTATGAAACCTGCAAGGTTTTCAAACGTACCCCAAATTAAATATATATTTAATGCTCCCCTCTCAGCGGGGTTGGGGTTGGGGGTGAGGGAAATAGTGGTTTTATTTTTTTAGGACACGCTAAAATAATATTCCAAAATTCGAAAGGGTTTCTTATTTATTATATCTTTAAAAGAAACTTTAAAAATGCGAAACATTGTTCTGGGCATTGTAATTGCCGTCGTTCTGGTTTTTGGGCTTCGCTACTGTGAGCACCAGAAAGATACCCGTGAACAATTGATAGAACACACTGCTCTAATTCAAAAACAACTTAAAAACGTTGGTAAGTTAATTGTGACGGAAGGCAGCTACGCGCAAGTCTTTACCTATAAAGACACTGAAAAATTGATGGGCTTTATAGATGCTAATAAAAAAGCATTGGTAGTTGTAAATGCTGAGGCAACTATATCCTACGACTTAAGTAAGATAGAAACCGAAGTTGATGAAATTACTAAAACAGTCATTTTAAAAAATATTCCTGAACCCGAATTAAAAATAAACCCAAACATTGAATATTATGATGTTTCGCAGGATTACTTCAATAAGTTTGAAGCAAAAGACTACAATACCATAAAGCAAAAAGTAGAAAAACAGCTCCGCACCAAAATTGAAGCTTCTGAACTAAGCACAAATGCAGAAAACAGATTGATTTCTGAATTACAAAAAATCTACATTCTTACCAATTCCATGGGATGGACATTACAGTACAACCAGACGCCCATCACAACCCAAGAAGACTTACAAAAAATAAAGCAGTAAGTTTTAATTAAGACTCGTATTATTTGTTGCTATAATTTAACTTTTAGAGCAACGCTAAATTGGGGTTGGATGTTATATTTGCCAGCAAAAATTCAGAGTACTATGAAAAATAATTACGCAATGGCACTAGTGGCCTTTTTTATGTTTATGGGCGTACATGCTCAATTTGTTGATGATATTGAAAGCTATCCTACAGGTTCAATTTTTACAGAACGGTGGACCACGTGGAACGGATTAAATGACGGCCTGCAAAATGCTGAAGTATCTACAGAGTTTGCTGCCTCAGGAGCAAAATCTATTAAGATTGGCCCTGGTGCTCCCGGACCCGGACCACAGGATGCAATTCTGGATTTTCAGGGGGTAGCTACTTCTGGAATCTGGAATGCAAAATGGCTTATGTATATTCCTTCTGGACATTCAGCTTATTTCAATGTGCAAGGAAATACCAATCCTAATGCTGAAGTTAACAGTCAGTACCTTAGTGGTAACATTACATTTAACGCTGAAAACGCAACCCCTGGAACTGCTTTTGATGATAATTCAACTTTTGAATTTTCTTTTCCTCATGATGAGTGGTTTCTGGTAGGTATAGAAGTTGATTTAGATTTTGAAACACTTACCCTGCGTATTAATAACGATACGGCAGAAGATTTTCCATTTTATGACTTTGCAGAGCGTTTCGATGGAATAGACTTCTTTTCAATAGACGATTTCGCATTATTTTACGTAGACAATGTAGAGTTTTCTCAAGGCCCGTTAGTATTGGAAACTGTACCTCCTGTGGCTCGTTGTATGGCACCTTTTAGTGTAGATCTAGGTGTTTCGGGCGAAGTTTTTATATCGCCGGAAATGATAGATAATGGCTCTACAGATAATTCTGGAGAGGTTACTCTAAGTCTGGATGTTACTAGTTTCGATTGTTCTGACCTTGGAGATAACACAGTGACATTAACTGTTACAGACCCTAGTGGAAATACAGACCAGTGTACTACTATGATCACAGTTACCGATACCACAGCACCTACTGTAACTTGCCTTACTTCATTTACTGTGTTACTGGATGAAACAGGCACGGGAACAGTTGCAGCCACCACCATAGATAACGGTTCTTTTGATGCCTGCGGGATTGCAACAAGAACTTTGGATAAAACAACTTTTGATTGTACAGATCTTGGCGATACAACAGTTACACTTACAGTAACAGATGTGAATGGAAATTCAGCTATGTGTACCACAACGGTAACTGTAGAACCTCTCATTCAATGTCCTTCAAATATTAACATAAGTACAGATCCAGGAACTTGTATGGTGTCTAATTTAGTTTTGAATGAGCCTGTGGTTTCCGAAGGGTGTTCTACCATAGCTTCTATTACCAATGATGCTCCAAGCGAATTTAATCTGGGAACGGTGATAGTTAACTGGACCATAGAATACAATTCTGGTGCAATCTTTAACTGCTCACAAAGTGTTACTGTATTCGACGGTGAAGCTCCAACAACGGAATGCGGCGAAGATATTACTGTTACCGTAGCTAATGGTGCGTTATATACAGTGCCGGATTTTACTGCAAACGGGCAAGCTACGATTCAGGAAAATTGTGGTCTTTCAAGCTTAGGACAAACACCAACTGCTGGTACCATGCTTGCTCCAGGAACTCAAACAGTCTCAATTTTTGCTCAGGATAATGGAGGTAATTTCTCAAGTTGTGAGTTTCAATTAACGGTAGAAGAAACGTTAGGTTCAAACAGCTATACTACAACAGCTTTTCAGGTATACCCAAATCCAACAGAGGGTGTTTTATACGTAGCAAATCCTGAGAACCTGAAAATACATGGTGTTTATCTGTATGACATTTCAGGAAGAAAAGTGCAGGAGCAAACAACAAATGTGTCAGAAAGTGCGGTACAATTAAATGTAGGATCCCTCACTAACGGGATCTATTTAATGACCATAGAAACCGAAACATTTAGCTACACTCAAAAAGTAGTTAAGAAATAAGCCTTTTTTTAAAAAAGGAAAAGATGAAAATCTGCAAAGCGTAACGTTCGTTTTGCAGGTTTTTTTATACTTTTTTCTGAAGCGATTTCCAGCCTCCACCGTTAACTGCTTCAATATCATTTTTGGTCAGGATCGCTGCAGCCTGTCCGCTACGCCCACCACTCAGGCAACACGTAATTACAGGTTTATTCCATTCTTTTATGGTTGAAACCTTTGCTGAAACTTCCTGCAAAGGGATATGTTTAGCGCCATCAATATGCCCTGCATCCCATTCTTTTTTAGTACGCACATCCAGAATCACGGCATCCCTCTTTTTAAAATCCTGAATAGCTTTGTTTTTGGTTCCGAATAAAAAATTAAGTAATCCCATAATATTCTTAGAAAGTTAATGCAGATTTATGCCGAATTTGGTTTAAATCAAGGTGCCGGTTTTATCAATAAGCGCGAGCCCGCCTTTAATTAAATGAGCTACCTCAGGTCTTTTTTCTTGTAACGATTTCAAATAATCAAAAATTTCCGAAGCCTTTGTCAGTTCATATAGTTCCAGAGGTAATAACCAGTCGTTTTTATAATTTTCAGAAATGTTTTTAAAAATTTTAGTAAGCTGTTCCACTTTTAAAGGGGAGCTGTCCGACCCAAAAGAACTAAGGGGTTGGACCCCAATAGTATGTTCTCTAATAGTTCTCACTTCAGCATATAACTCATTCAATTTCTTTTCTTCTGCTGAAAGCTCCTCAACATCACCCAGAGTGCTCAAACTATGTTCTACCAGATCGAAACTTAAATAATCTGCCGCCCCAGCAAATGCCGAAATAATTTCTTTTCCCACT
>CENR01073694.1_pt1 | contig 11615 bp, 14 predicted proteins | sample 530181 | NCBI WGS metagenome assembly CENR01 (sample SAMEA2619677, study PRJEB7988) | marine metagenome | biome: marine biome (ENVO:00000447); feature: surface water layer (ENVO:00002042); material: "saline water (ENVO:00002010), including plankton (ENVO:xxxxxxxx)" | depth 5 m | reverse complement strand
TGTATTCTTCCATTGTATTACGTAGTGCGCGTTGCCCATCAATGGTAATACCATCAGCTTCATCTAAGATGACTACTTTATGTTTACCATCAAGAGACTTAGTCTGACTAAAGCCAACTACCTTTGATCGAATAGTATCAATACCATTTTCATCAGATGCATTAATATAAAGATATTGGCATTCTAATACATTATTAACTAGAATTCTAGCTAATGTAGTTTTACCTAAACCTGGTGTACCGACAAATAATAAATTTGGTATTTCATCAATAATAGATTCAAAATATTTTCTATTACTATCAGATAATACTAAATCTGGTAATGTTTGCGGTCTATACTTTTCTACGTATAAATTATTAAACATTATTAACGTTTCCTCTTAGAAGGTTTAGTAACAGTCACTGTTACAGTTTTACGAATTTTCGCATTACCTACTTTCTTTTCCGTTACTCTTTGTCTTGTTACTTTCCCCATAATTTATTTTATCTGAGTTCCCTTTATTTTTTCTATGTGCGCTCCAATCAATATTATCATACGATTCACCGAATTTTTTTAAACTATGACCTTTTCGCCATTTATCGCCTTTACCCATAATTATTTTCCGGAAGAACCGAACCCTGCATCACCACGTTGAGCTTCTTCTATACTATCAGTCCATTTAACAACCGTATCATAGATCTTTTCAATTTTAATTTGAGCTACTTTATCACCCTTCTTAAATTTATAATCTTTATCTGTAAAATTATACATCTTCACCCCGCAGTCACCTCTATAACCATTATCAATTTCACCTAAATGAGGTTGTAAACCTGCTTTAAAACCGAGACCAGATTTAGGTCTTAGAACAAATCCAAATCCTTCAGAAATATAACCAACGGTAATACCTACCGGTACCACTTCATTACCAATATTTACTTCATCTACAGGACCATATTTACTACCTGGTATGGTAGTATCTTCAACAGCATATAGATCAAAACAATTATCACCGTCATGAGCTTTAGTAGGAAGCTTAGCATCATCGTGAGTCTTAATAAATTTTATAATAACATTACTCATACGTCTATTATACTATATTTGTTTAATTATTCAACTTTATTAATAAATATTTTAATATATGAAAGAAGATGTAGATATTGTTGTAGATGATTTACTTTCTCAATTGAAGGGAGCTTCAGTAGCTCGCAAAGAGTTAGAGAAAGATGAGTTTAATCTTGACAAAGAAGAATTAGAGAAATTTTTATTAAATTATTCAGGTAAATTAATAAAAGGTACTGTTGATTATGTAGAAGAAGTAAAACAGTTTATAACATCTGCACCTGATTCGAAAGATGTCGATGCCTTGAGTAAATTAGTAGGTGCTTCAGCATCAGCAATTGAAAGTTTGAATAAAATACTTTTGCAAGATAAAGCTAATGAAGCTAAAATACAAGTAAAACAAATGGATATTGAAAGTAAAAGGGAATTACAAGATAAAAGTAATGAACGTTTAGGTCTTAGTATTAATAGAGAAGAACTACTTAAACAATTAATAGATAATGCTGAACTTATTGATGCAAATGAATTAAGTAGCTGATAAAATTGTATTAGATGTATATACTGTACTAGTAATCTTATTTTTTAATATATCTATTTGTTCAGTAACTTCTTCAACTTTAGCATCAAAAGCAAATATAGATGCTTTAGTTGAATTTTGCCTTTTATTGGTATTTTTTATAAATAGAATATAATTACCTAAACCTTTTAAAATTTTTGATATGTTTTGTGCTATTGGTTCTTTATATTTAAAAAGTCTTTGATAATAAACGTAATCGGTCATTAGATTAAAGCCATGAGATGTTTTTACCTTATTTACGTCAGTATAATCAACTATGCCTTTTAAATTATTTTTTAAAATTGCATTATTAAATTTACTAAATTTAAGCTGAAGATTTTTATTATTATCAGTTACTTTATTAAAAATTGTACTGTTTAAGTTATTAGGTATTTCAATATCTTCATTAAAAATATCATACCATGGTACTATACTATCATCTAATACACAATAATTATCAGATAAAATACCTACATCATCTGAATAATTTTTAAAATATATATTTTTATCTCCAAGAAACCCGCTAACACTAGTTTTTAAAGATGAAAATAAACTATTATATTTTTCAATATAATAATTTTTAAATATATCATCAATTTCGACATTATCTATAATAAAATTATCATTATTTAATTTTTCAAAGAATGTGACATTAGTTTCAAATATATCCCCAGAAGATTTACCTTTTTCGTAATCTAAATTTAAATTTAATTCATTGAGATAATCATTAAAAATATTTAAAAGATTTGAACTATTTTGATAAAATGCTGATGTTTGAAAGACAACTGTATCAACATATTCTGGTAAACTGGTAGTATTAAAACTCATAATAAATCCTCCTTAAATTTAGGGTCTTTATATATATACGTTTTAACCGCTATAATCTTATTTTCATAACCATCGTCACCTAAAAATGTATGTTGAACGTCAACTATAAAATAAATTCCTAAAAATTTATCATCAAATAAATTATCAACGTATCTACCTTCTCTATCTAAACTAATAAATCTACCAGTTTTCCTAAATAATTGACCTTTTAAAGTCACTTCGATTGCTAAATTACTAACTAAAGAACTTTTTAATAAAGAGTTTAAACCTTCACCAATTCTCATTTCTTTATTTTCACCATAGAGAGAATAATCATTTTCAAAACTTAAATTTATAGATTTGCTTTGATTTATTAAAAAGTTAGGAAATGGTTCATTCTTTTCACCTTTCATATTATCGACGTAATTTTTATCAAAAACTTCTCTTACGTTAACTATATCAGTATCTCTTTTTTCAATATTAAATTCTTTTTCATCAAAATTATATGAGTGTAAAGCTTTAGTAACTAAATTTTCACTATTAATTAATGAGTCGGTATTAAAAAATTTTATATTTTTAACTTGACTAAATTCCCCGAACGAAGCTATAGTTAAAGGTGTTTTTTTAGAGTTTTCAATTAATGATTCACTATCTGAACTACCAGTAATAACTATTTTTTCAAGGTTATATAAACCAGCACTGTCATTACTATTATAAGCATTATTAAACAAATTATTAATACCTAAAAGAGTATATTTATTTGTAAAATTTTCTTTTTTAAGTAGGGAAAAATCATTTACTGAATTATTACTAACATGTTTTTTAAAAAGATAAAAAAGGTCATCTAATGCTGTATTGTTAGCCGGGGATGTATAAAAAATTTTACTCAAACCATCTTCAAAATTTGGTGTTGTGTTATTAACAGTTTCAACAATTTGATCATCAGATTTAGCAAGTAAAGTATCTTTCAAAAGTCTTTTAATACATTTACCTGTTTCTATTTCTCTTTCTTTATTAGATAATTGTGTAATTGGCTTATCGGTCTCTATTAAATTACTAGATGAAAAAAATGATTTTCTTTCTTGTAGAATTTTTTCATCAAAATCTATTAAATTAAACGTTTTTATTTCTTCTTCATTTTCTATATTAGTATTATCATCTATGCAAACGAATAAATTTCTGTAACCAAACACTTTATTATAATCTTCAGTCATTACACCGTAAGGGTTATTTTCGTTTTCTATTGGAATTATTTCAATAAAAAGAAAATCTCTACCGTCTCCTCTAAAATTATAACCATTTAATACATTTAACTCAGGTTCAAATTCTAATTGAGTTTTATCAACTTTTAACCTTTGAAATGCATTATCTTTATCAGTAAATGATATATAGGATACGTTAAATGGGTTAAAAACATTATCATTAATATTTAAAACTTTAATATTGCTTTTTGATAAACTTAATACACTTCCATCAGGACTTACAAAAACAATATTAATAATATATTTTTGATTATTAATAATATATTCATTATCTTTAGAGCTACTAGCTATAGCTTCAGCTAAATTTTGTAATATCATTGTAATTGATTTTTAATATTATCTAAAATATCTTTTAAAAAATTATTTTTTATATATCTAATTTTTTTACCTATTGGTAATGATTTTACCGGGTTTTCAATTTTATTTACTAAAAGTATTAACCACCAAAGATATGTTGTACCATATAATTCATAACTAACTGTTGTAAGTGGGGTATTTTTATTTAAAACTATAAAATCAAAAAATGCATTATTTAAATCATCAGGTAATGTAATTTTTTTTAATATATTGTAATAATAAAAATCATTTCCACCGGTTTTATAAACTTTAAAAATATTTTCATATCTATAAAGCTCTAATTCAGGAAGTTCTTCTATTTTATCTTGAAATTGCCCTTCCATTAGTTATTTCTCCTTTGTATTTTTGGTCTTGGTTCTGTCGGTACTTCATTTTTATTTCTAACTGAAGTTCTACCGGGAAAACTTCTTGAACTGAAACGAGTAGATTGATCTGATAGTTCACTAGAATCGGTAGCGCTAGAAGTTTCATCGTTAAAATTAGGATCATTTCCAACACTAACTTTGCTTGTTACTAAACCAGGGTCAATACTTTCATACATGAAATTTCTCGTTTCTTCGTTAAGACCAGTAATAGATAAATTTAATTGATATGCATCAGGAACAACAGTAGTTATTTCTCTTGTTTGTATCCCGACGTCTGAACCTTGTGATGTAAATTTAGTAACAGGTATTTTCATTTTCATCGTTCTTCTATTACCTAGAAATGAAACAGATAAACCTTTAATATATGCATATGGCATATAAGCCATACCTTCTATAAATGCTTCATAAATTACCGGTACATCAACTAAATTTTTTGTAATTCTACCAGGTCTATTTTGATAGACTAAACCAAAAACTAACTGCCAATTTTTTAAAATATCTTCATAATTACCAGTATTCAATAATGGTATTTTAATATTCAATGTTCTACCTTCTTGACCCATTGAAAATTGCTGCGCTTCTTCAATATATACCCCGGGTCTTAATACCAAAGCAAGTCCAGCTGCTTGTTGAGCTAAATCAGCTGCTCCACCTAGTAAACTTGATGCGACATTTTGTTGGTTTTCCCCCATTTGTAAATTAGACTCCCTGTAATCATCTTCTAAATAAGGAAAAATATATTCAAAACCTGTCTTTTCAGTTATATACAAATAATTGTACGCTTTCAATACATTACTTTGAAAAGCTTCGAAATCTAATATCTCATTAATTTTACCCTTTACTTTAGTTAATGTTTCACTATTATTAACTATACTATTAACTGAATCAGCAGCTCCGCTTTTTAAATTTTGTAAACTATTTTGTACATTAGCTTCTTCATTACCAGCAAGTAAATCTATAGATGCTGCTCCTTGCACGGAAACTGTATTAGCTAAATCTGCTGTTGCTAATAAGGAATATGCTAAATTACTTACAGTACTATTTTTAGTAATTCTTTTTTCTATAAGTCTTAATGTTGGTACATCCTGTCTTGAGCTTTTAGGACTCTTTGTCCAAGTAAAATCATTATTAACATCAATAGGATCAGATGGACCTTTAAGATCTTTATAAATTCTATTTGATAAAAAACTTATATTAGAACCTACATTAGTTCCTGATCTTACCAATATAGGTAGTTTTTCTTCAATTCCAAATTTTAATGTCCATATATTTGCCATCAATAATATTTATTAGGCATATCTTTCTCTAAATTGTCTTACAGAATAATTATCATTAGACTGGGAAACTGAATTATTATTAGTTGTATTTACTATAGTGTTTCCTGAATTAATTTTTTGTAATATTTCAGTTAATAATATATTATTTCTTTCTAGTAAAGTATTTTGCTTTGCAGAAATTTGTATAGTACTATTTGTAGCATTGGTAAAAGTATTTTTATCCAAAGAATTCTTACTTTCATTCTCTTTTAATTCTTTTCTTTGTGTGCGAATATATTCATTGATTTCACCAGCACTCATATCTTCAGTCTCATCTTTATATTTTTCTACCTCTTGCAGTGTTATATCACCTTCTTTATACCCTTTTGGTTTATCTTCTGTTATATCGACTTCTTTATAATCTGTTGGTTTATCTTCTACAGGTCCCATATTAATACCTAACATTTTTGCTACTCTAGATCTAACTGAAACACCTAATATTGATTTAGGAAGTATGTTTATCATAGACATTAAAATTTTATCTTTTATGTTACCGAAAAACGATTTAAAACTAAATTTACCGCTTTCATCTTTTGATTCTTCTGCTGCTCCAAATATAAATTCAGATAAAGGCTTAAAAAATGGTATTGCAAATGCCATTTGCTTAAAACCTTCTTTAAAATTTCCTTTAACTACATTACCTGCTCCTGTATAAAAATTAACTAGATTTTTTATAGGAAAATTATTCATAATCGTATCTTTTATTTTAGTAAAGAATTCACCGAGATTAAACCCTTCACCGGTTCCTTCAATTTTCTCAGGATCTTTCTTTAAATCTAAAAATGCGTTTAATACATCTAAACCGATACCTATACCAGTACCAATACCTGGGAATAGAGTAGCTATACCTGATGCTACATCAATTAAACCTCCTACAAGGTCTCCTTTTTTAAATCTTGAAACTGCAAACCCCCATGATATTAAAGAACCTATACCAGGTATACGTTTAATTACAGGTGTTAAGAATCTTGTAAATAATTTACCTATAGTACCAAATAATGCTTTACCTCCACCTTTACCTGCAATATTCTTAAATGGAGCTAATAAAAATTTAGCTGTATCAGCAAGAAAACCTGTTGCAGATTTAACTACAGCGTCAAAAGTTTTAGTAAAAGATTTTACACCAAATTGCAAACCAACTTTAGATATTATTTTTAACGCTCCTTTTAATGGACCATCAGATAATATTCCAGTAACTAGTGCTGCTAAACCACCTAATATTAATAATCCAGGTCCTAAAATCTTTTTAAGAAATCCAGGTTCTTTTCCATCATCACCAGGTTCTTCATCTTCTGAAGGAGTAACTAAATTATCTCTTAAATCTTGTTCAGCTTTTACCCCGAAATCTGTAACTATAACAGGTTTAGATTCTTCTACTATTTTTTCCGGCTTTTCTTTAGCGAAATCTACACTTGTGCTTACAGTCTTATTTATAGTTTCTTGTAACTCGACTGTCCTGTCATTCAGTTTATTTGATACTTTAGTAAGTAACAATAATACATCTGCTAAGTTAGTTTCTGCCATTAATAATATTTAATAACCTTATTGAACTATAAAGAAGTCCGGAGTTATAGAAATATTATTTTCTGAATTTGGTATTTTGGTTAATGAACTTTCAATTTCCCTTAAATCATTAATATATTTAAAAACGTCTTTAAAAATATCGGAATCAATTTCATTTAAAATTTCTATAGTATTATTAATATTATCTTCTACCTTGATAATATTATCTCCTAAAATTAATTCGTCTATAAATTTTACCAATTCGTAAATATATAAATCACTTACTACATTATTAATGTTATTTTCATCAATTTTTTTATTTTTATATTTTCTTAAAATAATGTTATTAATTTTATTGTCCAATTCTAAGGTAGGGTTACGTAATTTGAAAATAAAATCACCAGAAGTTACTTCTTTTGGTTCAAAAATTATTTCTTGTTTATTATTTTCTACCAATTCAGATAAGATATATTCATTATCGCCATCTTTATATGTGTCTGAAATTTTAACCCTTAAAGCAAGTGATATTGAAACTCTATCAACGGTGTCTAAATCCTTTACATTACCAGAAAAATTTTCTTTAATAATATTAAAAATACAATTATTAAAAAAAAGTAAAGAAAGAGTGGATGAAAGTGTATTTTCAATAATATCCTTTTGTTGCTTTAAACTTAACGGGTAAATTTTAAATTCTTTATTTTTTAAAGGTGAGAAAAAAGTAATTTCTTTTTTTAAATCTTTTACTTGATTTAAAATTTCATTAAAATTGTTGTCTGACATAATTAATATTTACTTTCCATTTAAATTAATACCACTAGGGTTTTTATTCTCTTTAAATTCCTCACTTAATTTATTAAATAAAATTTTTAATTCTGAAAAAGAATAATTTTTGAAGTCAGTAGTGTTTAACTTTAATTCTCGAATTAAAGAATATTCAAAATCATATAAACTATTTAAATCAGTTAAAAATATATTTTTTAAAAAATATAAAATTTCTCCATTGTGTAAATTTAGATTTAGATTGTTTAATTTTAAATTATCTTTTTCTAAGTTTTTTACAATGCTTCCCACAATATCAAGTAAATTTGAATCTGAAATTTCGTTAAAAATTATATTTTTTTGTTTTTTAGTTAAATTTGAAAAATTTATTTCTCTATCATCAATAATTATTTTTTGTATAGAGTTAATAACTTCGTCTAATACACTTTTAGTAAATAAAAAATTAGGCTTCTTTAAGATTATTTTATCGGTTACAATATCTTCATTGTTAATTGATATATTTTTAATAATGCTACTTACATCGTAAAAATAATTTTTATCTCTGATAGTAAGGTTAATTTCTTCCCCTAATGTTAAAGATCTCAAAAATAATAATATTTTTATTTTATTAAAAATATCGATATTTTTTTTATCCTTTACTGATCTATCTATTAATTGTTCAAATATTTGATTTAATATAAATAAATCTTCTGTAAATAGATTTTTTACTAGATTCTTATATTCAAAATAACTTAACTCAGTAATTTCAAAATTTTCATAAAAATATTGATTCATTTTAGAATGGAAACGGATTGATAGCTTTTATAAGTTCACTTACGTTCAAATATAAATTACTTTGCACCTCATATTTATCATAAACCCACTGAGTGTCAAAGTTCTTTACACTATCGTCTTCACCGTATTGATAATCTCTAGTGCTTACACTTGTCGGTACACAATTATAAAATCTCCACGTTTTTCTTGGGATTTGTGATAAACCAGCAGAACTTCTTGTATATTGCACTACAGTTAAATTAGTTTTTGGGTTTTTTAATGATTCTACAGGGTCTTCAATATTTCTAGCCACATAACCGAAATGCGATGCCATAATTACCCAAGGTCTAATAACAAAATCTACAAATGAAGTATTGGTTTCTCTTAAACTTAATGTAAACTTATTTTGTGCAAAGTCTGCTCTATCTTTTAGTATTGTACCTTGTATAAATCCTCGATTATTCGGTATTTCAGCAGCACCTGCATCTAAAGTCTCATCACCTATATTAAAACCGTTGGTAAAAATACAACCTACTATACCTTGATTTTTATAATTAGTAGAAATATTTTTCGGTAAATTTATATCGAAACCAGTGCGCTGAACGATGGGTTCTAAATTTTGAAGCACGTTAGTTGATAAACCTGCAGGAAAATTATCTATAAGCACGATAAACTGGGTATTTAAAGGTATAGAAGACGTCCACTGACTCATGGAATCTAAAAATCTTTCTCTAAAACTTATCAACGGTACAAAGGGTAAGTTAGTTCCTAGTAAATTTAAACCTGGTTGCGCTAAAGAACCACCAACTAAACCATTGGTTGCATTAGAAACACCTTGAATAGCGTTATTTATTGAATTTAATATACCAGGCATATTAATATTTATACACAAAAAAAGCTCTCCTAAGAGAGCTTTGAAAGGTTAATAAAAATATTATTAAGCTGTTTTTCTAAAGTAATGATAAGCAATAGTAGTTGTAAATGTAACTACTTCACCGGTACCTGTACTATCATATGATTGTTCTCCTACATTTCTTATTGAACAACCTACTAATTGATATTGCGCTACTCTGTTTAATTCTTTATCTAATAAAACTAAATCAATTACAGCGTCTGCCGAAGGCATGAAATAATTACCAGTACTATCAGCATCATCAAATGTATCTGCTTGTACTTGTAAAAATTTTTCTCTTAAATTGTGAGATTCATCTGATCTAAAAGTTAATGTATAACTATCACTATTATCATATTTAACTGTTCCTGGAACGTTAAAATCTAAACCCATATAAGGTACTGCTATATTCTGAATTGTCTTACCAGGTAAAGTTGCAGTTGTTGCATAAACTAAATCAGATTCTTCAAATTCGACTTCTGTTCCATCGCCAAAATTAACATTTAAAACTCTAAAAAGATTATTTCTCGCAAAATCTTTTGCTTGAGCTTGCGTATAAAATCCTTGAATTGTCTGTGTTGTATCTGCCATATTATTATTTAATCAATTAGAATAAAATTCTTTCTGCTATATATTTAAATTCTAACGTTGAAGGTATGTTAACAGAACTACCAGTTGTGTTAAAAAATACAATTTGCACATCACCGGTACCATCACCTTTATCACTTAATGAAAATGAATTAGTAAATACACCACTTAGACCACCAACTGCAGTTGGTATCAATTGAAAGGAATCTCCTGATGACAATTGAGGTATATTTAAATACGAATTAATAATTGCATCATTAGCAATGGTATAACTACTTGGTAAATTTATACTACCAAAACTTACAGCAGTTGTAGGTATGGTTTCGTTGCTAATTTCAAAATTAGTACTCAATGCATCTAGATCAGTACGTAAATTAGTTGCTGATAAATTAAGATCAATAATATCAGTTTGTGCTTCTCCAATATCAATCGTATTGTCATCAACTTGTTTTACCAAACCGGCACTAAATGAATCATTGTTAGTAATTAATGATGTTGCTATATCACCGAAATTAATACTATTTGATGTATTTGCATTTGTATTAACTACATAAAAAACATCATTATCAGTTATTAATGTTAATGCGGGTAAATCTGTAAGTTTTGAATCAGCCATACTAATATTTATATATCAATTTAATTTAACCAACTAATTCATTGAAATCTGTACCTGTTCTAGTTGCGTAGAAATTGACTAATATAAATTCTGCAGCTCTTACCGGTTTCAAGTAAATATCAACTACAAGTTCATTTTGATCAATTACTGTAGGTGTATTATTTCTTTCATCGCATACAACTAAGAAATCATAAACGCCTTCTGTATTTTTTGCTATATCAAATATTGGTGTTAACGTATTTAACACTCTTGTTCTTGTTAATAATGTGTTAGGTTCAAAAATGAAGTATTTAACTGTCTGTCTAGTTGCTTTTTCTAGATTTAAGAATAATCTTCTTACATTAATTCTATCAAATGCACTTGGTTTCTTAAGTAAAGTCTTTTGACCAAATATTACAAACCCTTCACCTGGGAAGAATGCAACTGGATTAGTTGAAATCTTATATAATTGATCTCTTTGCTTCTGTTTCGGATATAATGCTAAGTCATTAATACCGGTAACGATACCTCTTGTAAAGCCAGCTGGTGCAAACCATGGTTGGAAATTTGCATCTGTATTAGCCATTGCAGCTCCAGCAGATCCTGAGAATGGTACCCATACTTGATCATCTAATACACTATCATAAACTTTCGCCCATTGAGCATAAGTTGCAGCATAACTAGTATTAACAACACTAGCATGAGCTTGAATAGGTTTAAGCACGTTTAACGAGAAATTCTTATTAGGATCATCTAATGTTAAGAAATTTCTACCTTGTACGAATATTGGTCTTGGTAAGTCA
>CENR01030260.1_pt1 | contig 11667 bp, 9 predicted proteins | sample 530181 | NCBI WGS metagenome assembly CENR01 (sample SAMEA2619677, study PRJEB7988) | marine metagenome | biome: marine biome (ENVO:00000447); feature: surface water layer (ENVO:00002042); material: "saline water (ENVO:00002010), including plankton (ENVO:xxxxxxxx)" | depth 5 m | reverse complement strand
GGCCCTGGAGCGTGGTCTTCGTACGTTTTTTTAAGACCAAAAATGAGGCCATGTGTTTTGAAAAATACCTAAAGACGGGCGTCGGAAGGGAATGGATCGCCAAAAACGTACATTTTGAATAGCTCGTCAAGCCTATATCCGCCGCGGCGGACACAGGTTCGAGTCCTGTTCCCGCTACTAAGAAAGCCTCCTTTTTTTGGAGGTTTTTTTTATGCCCTTTTACCTCCGCAATGACAATTCTTTAACAGCATTTTTACATAGCATTTAGTACATTAGCCGTTTATTTTTAAAGCTGAACACTAATGAAATATTTCACCTGCAGTTTTTTGGTTTCACTGCTTCTCACAACAATCTCGTTTACATTATTTGCACAGGAAGTAAAACAAGACAACCAACATCTTTTTGATAATTTTTCATACAGACAAGGTAATGTTTACCGTACCGCTTCGGGAAAACCAGGGCCGGAATATTGGCAGAACTCGGCCGATTATAATTTGGAAGCCACGCTTGATGATAAAACGCACACGGTTTCAGGAAATGTAACTATATATTACACAAATAATAGTCCGGAGACCTTAGATTTTATTTGGTTATATCTTGAACAAAACCGTTTCACTGAAAACTCCCGAGGAACTTTGACAACTCCAGTTCAGGGCAATCGTTACAGTGGCGACGTGGAAGGTGGTTTTGAGTTGAAAAATGTTTCGGCAAAAACCAAGACCGGAACTTCTTCAAAACATATAATTACCGATACGCGTATGCAACTTTGGTTGGATAAACCTTTGGAAGCTAAAGGAGGTAGAGTTGAAATAAAAATGGATTTCAAATTTAAGGTTCCCGTGGAGGGAATGGACCGCATGGGCCGACTGGAAGTAAAAGATGGCACTATTTACGCCATTGCACAATGGTATCCTCGAGTTGCGGTTTTTGATGATGTGGTTGGCTGGAATACAGACCCCTATTTGGGCGCAGGCGAATTCTACTGCGAATATGGAAATTATGAGGTAATGATTACCGCTCCTGCGGGCCAAACCGTAATTTCTTCCGGAGTTTTACAAAATCCAAAGGAGGTACTTACCAAGGAACAACAGGAACGTTGGGCTCAGGCCGAAAAAAGTGACAAAACAGTTTATATTATTAAACCGGAGGAAGTTGGAAAGCCAGTGGCACACACTAAAACCGATGGCACCCTTACGTGGCATTTTAAAATGGAAAACACCCGTGATGTGGCCTGGGCCGCTTCCAAAGCATTTATTTGGGACGCAGCGCGCATGAATCTTGGCGATGGCAAAACAGGATTGGCACAATCAGTTTACCCAAAGGAAAGCGACGGTAAAAACGCTTGGTCGCGCTCAACGGAATTCACAAAAGCTTCGGTTGAGTTTTACTCTAAAACATATTTTACTTATCCCTATCACAATGCAATAAATGTAGCGGCAAGCGTGGGCGGTATGGAATATCCCGGCGTTAGTTTTTGTCACTACCAAAGTAAGGGCGAGGATCTTTGGGGCGTTACCGATCACGAATTCGGCCACAACTGGTTCCCTATGATCGTGGGCAGCAACGAGCGCCGCTACCCGTGGATGGACGAGGGTTTCAACACTTTTATAAACCATTATAGTACCGAGGCTTTTAACAATGGTGAATTCCCGACAACTACCGATAACCCGAAAAACATAGTGCGCTATTTAACGTACGAAAACCGCGAAAGTATTGATACCTATCCCGATGTGGCCAATTCTATGAATTTGGCATATACCGCATACTACAAACCCGCAGTGGGTCTTTACTTGCTTCGCGAATATATTTTGGGAGGGGAACGTTTTGACAATGCCTTTAAAAGCTACATCCAAACGTGGGCTTACAAACATCCACAGCCAAACGATTTTTTCAACCATATGGAAAACGTTGCGGGCGAAGATCTTTCCTGGTTTTGGAAAGGGTGGTTTTACGGCAACGGCAACATAGATTTGGGTATTTCTGAAGTGAAATCTTACAGCGGAAATTACTTGATTACAGTTGAAAACGACGGACAAATCCCAATGCCGGTGCAGCTTCAAGTGATTTATGATGACAATTCAAAAGAAGAAATCTCGCTTCCCGTTGAAATTTGGCAGCGCGGCAATAGCTGGACGCATCTTTTGAAAACGACCAAACAGGTACAACGCGTGGTTTTGGATCCCAATAAAATGCTGCCCGATGTAAATGTTTTGAACGACACTTGGAATAAACTTTAAAAATTCCAACAAAGAAAAATGCTTCCAAACTATAAATTTTGGAAGCATTTTTTTTAACTAATATTTGGTGATTAATTTAGCATCCGCCTAAATGAACTATCGGATATTGGCTTACATCTATAGTAACATCGTTCGTGCTTTTTTTCACCATTTCAATCGCTTCATCTGTGCTGTATTTATGGGGGCCTATGTAAAAAGTAGCTCCCCGTTTCCCCAATTCTTTAATATATTCCACTGGGTCTGGATTCGGAGCAGGAGGTGCTTCGGCTGCCATATATAAGTTTCCGTTTTCTGCTGATGGTGTTTTAGAAACCTTTGGGGCTGGCGGCGGCGGTGGAATATCACTTTTTTCGCCCTTTTTTACTTTCGGAGGTTTGGGTGGGGGTGGAGGAAGACACTCCGGAAACGGTTCTGCATTTGCTTTCTGCTCGTCGGTCATTTTACGGTAAATGGTTTCCAAACGTTTCAAATCTTTCTTTTTGATGATTCGTTCTTCAATGTCAACCGCGTTGTATTTTTTTGCTAATTTGTTGTATTCTGCCAATTCAGCTTCGGTGGCTTTTTCCTTTACTAATTCAGTTGTTTCATTGTTCTTTTGAATAACTTCCTTCGTGCTAAATCCATAAATTAATACAGATAGCAACGGTAAAATCAATAAGCTTCTAAGCCAAATGGCTCTTTTTGAAGTGTGTGTTTTCATAACGGTAAATCGTTTTTTGATTGATGAATAATTCAGGGAATGCGCCAGTGAAGGCGTAGCTGCATCCCGATAGCTATCGGGAGATGAGAATGCAAGAAGTATTTTTTGATATGCTGAGGTTTCTGCGCCGGCTTTCAAAACGGCACGGTCTGCCAAAAATTCGTGGTTCAGTTTGATGCTTTTTTTAAGGTAATGGAACAGCGGGTTGAACCAAAACACAATCTGCAATATTTCAACAAAAATAATGTCCAAACTGTGTTTTTGGCGCGCGTGGGTTTCTTCGTGAAATATGACTTCCTGCGGTATTTCACGGTTTTCGAATTGCTTTTTGTTCAGAAATATATAGTTGAAAAATGTGTGCGGAATTATAGCTTCCTTTAAAAGCACATTTATAAAAGGGGTGTTTTTATATTTTGGGTTTTTCCGAATTTGTTGGATTAATCCAAAAAGATTTCTGAAAAATTTAATGCTGAAAAACAGCACTCCCAAGCCATAAATCGCCCAAAGCACGAACGGCCAGTAATTTAAGGTTTGTTCAACTTCAGTATAATTTAATTGCGGAGTTACTTCGGAATAAATGGGCACGATGGGCGAAACTTCCACATAACTGGTAAAAGTGATAAGCGGAATTAGAAAAGCGGCAAATAAACTTCCGAAGAGATAAAAACGCTTAAAAGTGTGCATGGAGGTGTTTTCCAAAGCAACTTTATAAAAGGCGAAAAGGACGGCAAGAATGGCTGCGGATTTCAGTAAATATAGTTCCATAACTACTTCTTTTTAATTTCAGAATCGATTAATGTTTTAAGCGCTTCCAACTCTTTTTTGGAAAGATTGGTCTCTTCGGTAAAAAACGAAGCAAACTGCGACGGACTATTATTGAAGAAATTTTTAATCAACCCATTAACGTGTTTTGAAAAGTAATCCTTCTTTTTCACCAATGGGAAATATTCACGAGAGCGCCCAAGTTGTTTATAATCTACAAACTTCTTATCCTGCATTCGCTTTAAAAGTGTGGCAACAGTTGTTGTTGCTGGCTTTGGGTCAGGATACGCATCAACTAAATCTTTCATAAAAGCGCGTTCCTGCTTCCACAAAATCTGCATTAATTGTTCTTCGGAATTTGATAAAGCCATCATTGAAATATATTTGTATTCTACAAACGTAGAACAAAAATTTTAATTCTACAAATGTAGAGGTCAGAAAATTCTAAATAGCAAATTCCAAATTCCAACCTTGTCATGCTGAGCGCAGGCGAAGTGCTCGACTTAACTCAAAGCAGAATAGTTTATATTTGCACAAATTTTAAAAAAATGATCTCAGAAAAAGAATTACAACAGCGAAGCGATAATAAATGTGAACTTTGCGGTTCTGAAGAAAATTTAAATGTTTATGAAGTGCCAAGCTCTCCAACAAATGTGGCGGAAACAAGCATTTTTATTTGCAACACTTGCAATGAACAAATTGAAGATCCCGAAAAAGTTGAACCCAATCACTGGCGCTGTTTGAATGATAGTATGTGGAGCACCGTTCCTGCTGTGCAGGTTATGGCGTGGCGCATGTTGAACAGATTAAAAACTGAAGGCTGGCCGCAGGATTTGCTGGATATGATGTATTTGGAAGACGAGACAAAAGAATGGGCTAAGGCTGGAGTGGCAGAAGCAAAAGCAGATGCAGTTATTCACCGCGACAGTAACGGCGTTATTTTGGAAGCGGGTGATTCTGTGGTTTTAATAAAAGATTTAAAAGTGAAGGGAAGTAGTATGGTAGCCAAACAGGGCACGGCAGTGCGCAGAATTTCCCTCGATCATGAAAACGAGAAATACATTGAAGGCAAAGTTGATGGGCAGCAGATTGTGATAATTACTGATTTTGTGAAGAAAATATAGACTAATATTTATAGTCTAATTTTTTCATAAATTCCTTAAAGCGATTCTCGTTCCTATAGGCTTCAAACATAGGTTCGTTCGGTAGTTCGATGAGTCCAAGATCATTGTATGTCCGTGCTTTTTCCAACCAATAGTACATTTTTTCTTTGTCTTGGAGCACTGCATAAGTTCCCGCAATTTGAAAACTCCATGCTTTTTCATATTCATTGATCATTTTAGTCAACGCGGAATTGGATTTTTCCTTATCACCCAGAAAATGGTAGGCTATAGCCTCTACATGAAGCCTAAACCCTTCCAAAGGTTCTTTCTTAATGACCTCTAAGGCTTCATTATAACGTTTCTGGTTCATTAGTATTAGCGCATATAATGAGTACGCAACATCTTGATTGGGATTTAAGTCAATGGATTTCTTTATGGCTATTTCGGCATCCTTGAAGTTTTTCGCCATATAATAGGTGTTGGCTAAACTGTAATAATTACCAGCATTTATAGGATCCAGCGTAATTACTTTTTTATGGATAGCAATGGCCTCTTCGGTATTGCCCCTTAGAAGCGCTACTTCTGAAGCCCTGTGCAAAGCGGTTTCATTATGGGCTTCTAAACGCAAAGCTTTTTCAGCAAGTCTTCCAGCTTTACCAATATCATTTTCGTATTCCAAAGATAATAAAGACAGAAAGGCATAAGTTTCCGCATAGGTGCTGTCTGCTCTTATTGCTTTTTCTGCAACTTGATAGGTTAGCTTTTTAGCTTCTTCATAATTAATAATTCCGAAATTATTTTTTGTGTGGTAAATATTGCCCAACGTTATTAAGGCCGGAGCGTATGTGGAATCCATAGCCAAAGATTTTTTCAATAATTGTTCAGCTTTTAGCAAAGATGAATCGTCATAGTTATTGTGAAATATATAACGACCTTCCAAAAACAAGGTGTAGGCTTGGGTGTTTGATTCTTTTACCTTCGGAATTATTTTATCCAAAATACGCAATTGAAGATTTTCAGCTACTGCCTTGGCAATTTCATTTTGAATCTTAAAAATGTTTTTTAACTCTTTTTCCCAAGTCTGTGACCAAATATTATTGTCGCCCTTTGTCTCAACCAGGTTTACACTTACCCTTATAATGCTGTCCTGTGAGCGTACGCTGCCTTCCAGGATGTATGCCACCTTTAATGCTTTTGCTATTTCTGGCAAGCCCATTGCTTTATTTTTGAATGAAAAGGCTGATGTGCGCGAAGTAACTTGCAGTTCGTTTATCTTAACAAGGGAATTTAACACCTCTTCTGCTAAACCATCTGCAAAATAACCTTGCTGATTGTCAGGCGACATGTCTGAAAACGCCAAAACAGCTATGGATTTTTCAGGATTCGTCTCCAGCGCAATGGTGGGTTCATTTTTTTGGGATCGCAACCGAAACCTATCTACAAACAATAAAATTATCGCCAATGCTAAAAAGGCAATAATGAAGGTATTGAGTTTCTGTCCCGTTTTTTTGGCAATGGATTTTTCCTTTGGAACATTCTTGGTCTTTTTGATACCGTCTGCCGTAATTTCAAAAAACCATGAAATACAGACCCATACCGGGAGCAAAACAATCAAAATAATTAAAATCATTTTTCCAAACCAAACGGGAGCATTGATGATAGGGGTGAGTATAGCTATAACCTGAAGCAGAACCCAAGAAAATACCAAATATGAAACCGTGCCTTTAAAGACGTTTCTTCTTTTTAGCTCGTTAAAAAAATCATTAAGGTTCATGGTGTGCCGTTATCAGTTATAGGGAAGCCCATTTTGTCAATAAATTTTTGCCATCTTTTATCGTTGTGCAGATTTCTAAAGCGAGGTTCAGACAAGACTTCGTTCAATCCCACATCGTGTACTTCGTATGCCTTATCCAACCATTTAAAAGCATTTTCGGTATCATTTCTAAAGGAATAGCTTTCTGCAATTTGATAGGCCATATCATTAGTGTATTTTGCAATAAGTTCCTGCATATAGGCATTAGATTTTTCCATATCGCCCAATTTATAATATATGTCGGCATAAATTTGCAGGCTCCATCCTTCATCTTCTTCTCTTTTAATAGCTTCCAAAGCGGCTTCAGTTCTGTTTTGCTGCAATAAGATACGCGCGTAATAATAATGCACGGCATAGCGATTGGGCTGTAATTCTATACACTTTTTGGAAGCTGCCACGGCTTTGTCTAACTGGTCTGCGCAATAATATGCATTCATCAACTGATAATAGGAGTCGGGATTTAGGGGGTCTAAACTTGCTGAATATTCCTGAAGTCTAACGGCACTATCCACCTTGCCCAAAGCCAGTGCAAGCGTAGATGTAAGGCTTATTATTTCGGGATTAGAGCCGTCCAGTTTTAGGGCTATTGCATTTAATTGTTGGGCTTTGGTAAAATTCCAGTCATAGCTTAATTCATAATCTGCCAAATATGCATAGGCCAATGCATTTTCGGGGTCTATTTCCAATACTTTTTTTGCAGCATCCTTTGCTAAAGTATAGCCCTGCTTAAAACCTAGGGTTCCATTGTTGGCCTGGGTTTCATACACTCTTGAAAGCAGCAGCCAGGCCGGCACGTACTTACTGTCCATTTCCAGTGCTTGTTTGGCTAGAGCAACAGCTTCTACCAGTTTCTGTTCATCGCTGGAAAAATTATATGCGTGCACGGCCTGCAAATAAAGTTTATAGGCTTCGGGATTGGTTTTTTTGGACTTCGGAAGCGGTTTTGAATCCAGCAGATTTAGCTCCAGTGCTTTTACCACGGCTTCTGAGACCTCGTCCTGTATTGCAAATATGTTATCCATATTTCTATCATACGTTTCAGACCATAGGTGCTTATCTTCTTTTGCTTCAATAAGCTGTGCGGTAATACGAAGTAGGTTTCCAGATTTGCGCACGCTACCTTCCAAGACATACGTAACGTTTAGTTTTTCTGCAATTTCAGGAATCTGGAGTTCTGAATCTTTAAACGAAAAGGTTGAGGTGCGGGAAGTAACTTTCAGATTTTTGATCTGCGATAATAAATTCAGAAGTTCTTCTGTAAGCCCATCCGCAAAATATTCGTTGTCGTTTTTCTCAGAAAAATCCTCAAATGGAAGTACCGCAATGGTTTTGGAATTCATTGCTATTGCAGGGGTGGCAAAAGTATTTTCACGTTTTTTATCGGTTATAATAAACCTGTCAATAACCAGAACAACAAGAATAAGCGCTAATATTCCAATTATAATTTTATTGAGTTTTTTTCCAGTCTTTTTTCGAATGGAAGCAGATTCGGCTACTTTACTGGTTCGCTTTAAACCAGTTGGTGTAAATTCAAAAACCCAAGTAAGCAATAAATATATTGGAAAACCTATTAAAAGCAGATAGAATAGACTTTTGGAAATCCAAAGAGGCATTTCTAAAATGTCCTTTAGCAGGGCTGCAATGCGAATAAGGAGCCACGACACCACTAAATAGGAAATGGCCCCCTTTATTACATTGCGCCGTTTTAGTTCATTCCAAAAACTTCTCCCCCTCTTCAAAACTCAAAATATTTGGTTAGCTATATTTAATCCTAAAGGTAGCGAATTTATTGATTATCAGTATTCACGCCTGTATGGATACAATCTGGGGATTTTAAATAATGCTTTTAAATAAAACTTAGCTGATTTGAAATTTACTTACTCAACTCAGTAAAATAATGGTAGAATTGCGGAATGGTTTCAATTCCCTTTAAATAATTCCAAATTCCGAAATGCTCATTGGGTGAGTGGATGGCATCGCTGTCCAATCCAAAGCCCATTAATATGGTTTTGCTTTTCAGTTCCTTTTCAAACAATGCTACAATTGGAATACTTCCGCCACTTCGCTGCGGAATTGGGGTTTTTCCAAAAGTTTCTTCGTACGCTTTTTCAGCGGCTTTATAGCCCAAACTGTCAATCGGCGTAACATACGCCTGCCCGCCATGATGCGGTTTTACTTTTACGCGCACGCCTTCCGGAGCAATGCTCTCAAAATGTTTAGTAAATAGTTCCGTAATCTTTTTCCAATCTTGGTTTGGTACCAAACGCATACTAATTTTTGCAAAAGCTTTACTTGCAATTACCGTTTTGGCTCCTTCGCCTATGTAGCCGCCCCAAATGCCGTTTACGTCCAATGTGGGGCGGATACTATTGCGTTCGTTGGTGGAATATCCCTTTTCGCCATAAACAGCGTCAATGTCCAAAGCTTTCTTATAATTTTCAAGGCTGAAGGGTGCTTCCGCCATTTTCTCGCGTTCTTTTTTGGAAAGTTTTTCCACATCATCATAAAATCCGGGAATGGTAATATGATTGTTTTTATCGTGAAGCGAGGCAATCATTTTTGTTAAAACGTTTATCGGGTTGGCCACTGCACCACCGTACAAACCACTGTGCAGATCACGATTTGGGCCGGTAACTTCCACTTCCACATAACTTAAGCCGCGAAGGCCTGTGGTTATTGACGGTACATCTTTCGCAATCATTCCCGTGTCACTAATCAAGATAACATCGTTGGCCAATTTCTTTTTGTTTTTGCTGACGAACCACCCCAAACTACTACTGCCAACTTCTTCCTCACCTTCAATCATAAATTTTACGTTGCAGGGCAATTGGTCGGTTTTGGTCATATACTCCAAAGCCTTTACGTGCATATACATTTGGCCTTTGTCGTCACAACTTCCACGTGCAAAAATGGCGCCTTCGGGATGCAATTTTGTTTTTTTGATGACCGGCTCAAACGGCGGACTGTCCCACAAATTTAACGGATCTGGCGGTTGCACGTCGTAATGGCCGTAAACCAAAATGGTCGGCAGTTTTTTATCAATTATCTTTTCGCCGTAAACAATAGGGTAACCCGGCGTTTCACAGATTTCCACCGAATCGCATCCCGCTTTTGCAAGTTGCTTTTTTACGGCTTCCGCAGTTTTTAAAACGTCTTTTTTGTAAGCTGAATCGGCGCTGATGGAAGGTATTTTCAACAGTTCGATCAATTCATCCAAAAACCGTTCTTTGTTTTTTTCAATATAAGTTTTAGCACTTTTCATTCTGATATATTATTTTTTCTAAAAGTACTAAAAATGCCGTAATTTGGCAGGTGAACCAACGCTTTCATTTTATGAAAACTGCTTTTTTGAAATTGCCTTTTCACTTTTCGGAAGAAAAACTTCTTAAGGATTTGGAGGTATGTAAAAAGTATGAATTCACTTCACACTTCAACAAAAATGATTATTCCGGAGATTGGACCTCAATCTCGCTGCGTTCCCAAAATGGCGAAATGAACAATATTTTTGCGCTTCCACAAACCGAAAAAAAATATAGAGACACGGAGCTGCTTCAAAAATGTACCTATTTCAAAGCAATTATCGATTCTTTTGAATGCGAAAAGATATCAATCAGACTTTTAAATTTAAAACCTGGCAGCATTATTAAAGAGCACACGGATTATAATTTGGGCTATGAAGATGGGATTTTCAGGATTCACATTCCAATTATTACGAATGAAGGGGTTCATTTTTTTGTCAATCATGAAGAAGTAAAAATGCTTCCCGAAGAATGTTGGTACGGCAATTTCAACTTGCCACACAGCGTTCGCAACGAAGGAAAAACTGATAGAATCCACTTGGTGATGGACTGTTTGCGCAATGATTGGTCTGATAAATTATTTGCGGAAAGTGGCTATAATTTTGAAGCTGAAAACGTCCAACCTGAATATTCCCGAGAAACAAAATTGCAAATGATTGAACAATTGAAATTGATGGATACCGAAATTTCCAGGGAAATGATACTGCAATTACAAAAGGAGCTTTAATGGAACAGGGGAAAGAACGCGACTCGGTTTTGGAACAGATTTTTCAGTTTTTTGATGAAATTTCCATTCAATATAATTTCACCGAAATTGAAACAGAAACCTTTTTGCCCGGTATCCAAATTAAAAATGGCGTCCTGCAAATTGATTTGCAAAAGCTTAAATACCCTGGCGATTTAGTGCACGAAGCGGGACATATTGCGGTAACAAAATCAGAAGAGCGAGAGGTTTTAAACGATAACGTAATTGAAAATAATGCAGAAAAAGCCGGTGAGGAAATGGCAGTGCTGTTATGGTCTTACGCTGCTGCAAAGAATATAGGCTTGGCTCCCGAAATTGTTTTTCACGAGGACGGTTACAAAGGCGAAGCGGAATGGTTGCGGGAACAATTTGTAAGTGAAAACTACATTGGGCTTCCATTGCTGCAATGGATGGGAATGACCGACGTTGAAGGCGGATACCCCTTTCCAAAAATGAAGGTTTGGCTTCGCGAATAAAAAACCTTCAAAAAATTTCAGGATAAGTTGGCAATCATTTGGAAGTATTATTTATATTTGCACTCCTTTTACAATATGTCCTAAGTGTTGTAAAGGATTTTGATGCAGGCGTGGTGGAATTGGTAGACACGCTAGACTTAGGATTTAACCTAAAAAAAAGTGTTAAAATATTTAAAATGCGGATGTGGTGGAACTGGTAGACACGTCAGACTTAGGATCTGATGCCGCGAGGTGTGCAGGTTCGATTCCTGTCATCCGCACAAAAGCCGAAGAGAAATCTTCGGCTTTTTCATTTTAAAAAATGGGATTTTCTTCACGATTTTTGACCTTGGGTACAACATAGGTACAACATTTTACCTTTTTTCAGAACTGAATTGGCTTTAGTACTATATCCATTCATTTGATAACAAATCCTATTTTCTGTATTGAGGATTAATAAATTTTAGGTTATCTCAACCTCTGTTCTTCGTTTGAGGGGTTTATTATCATACAATATACACGCAAGGTAAACTCGTAAAATACTTCCATCAAA
>CENR01030308.1_pt1 | contig 11810 bp, 10 predicted proteins | sample 530181 | NCBI WGS metagenome assembly CENR01 (sample SAMEA2619677, study PRJEB7988) | marine metagenome | biome: marine biome (ENVO:00000447); feature: surface water layer (ENVO:00002042); material: "saline water (ENVO:00002010), including plankton (ENVO:xxxxxxxx)" | depth 5 m | reverse complement strand
GCCCCTTTTTTCATGTTCTCGACCATGGTATTGGTGACAATTATGGGAGATCTGTTTTTGCCTCTAACAGCACCAATGGCTACATCGCAACGGCGGAGTGCCTTTAATAGATTTTTTGGTTGAATGGTAGACGTATATAGCGGCCTACCAACATTGGCTTGTAGTTTGCGAAGTTTTGTTAAAGAGCTGTCAAACACCTTTACACTAGCACCTAGTCCAAGTGCTGAACGTACTGCAAATTCCCCTACAGTTCCAGCACCAATTACAACAACCTCTACAGGAGGAACGCCACTAATATTTCCGAAGAGAAGCCCGTTTCCTTTTTTTGCATTTACCATTAGTTCTGAAGCGATAAGGACCGAGGCAGTACCTGCAATTTCGCTAAGCGCTTTAACAGCAGGATAGCTGTGGTCTTCATCTTTGATAAACTCAAACCCCAACGCTGTTATCTTTTTCTTGGCGAGTGTTTTAAAATAGGACTCCTGTCTAATTTTAAGCTGAAGTGCAGATATAAGCACAGTTTTAGGTTTCATTAACTCCAACTCATCTAAGGTAGGTGGCTCAACTTTTAATACGATTGGGCACCCAAATACTTGTTTTTTGTCTGTAGTAAGTTTTGCTCCAGCCTCACTGTAATTTTTATCGCTAAATCCTGCTTCTTCACCTGCACCTTTCTCTACCAACACACGGTGACCGTGCGCTACCATAGCACCCACAGCATCTGGGGTTAAACAGATTCGTTTTTCTTGGAAGTAAGTTTCTTTGGGAAGGCCAATAAATAGTTCACCTTTTTGGGCAGAAATTTCCAGTTTCTCTTCCTGTGGAAGTAATTGCGCCTTAGTAAAAGGGGAGGAGGGTTGTTGCATAGTCTTTAGGTTGGTAGCACCAAGTTACGTATATATTTCTGAATTTTAAATTCTGAATTTAGAATTTATCCTTCAATCATATTCACTGATGCCATAGAGAAGTTGTTTTAGCTTACTTCCGTTTATCTCAACGGGCTTGTAGGCTGTTGTAAACTTTTCAATGGATAAAGCTATGCTGTTTTTTAATGTTTGATATTCAACGGGTATTTTACTGGCACACTGTTGTTCATTTTCGTAGCTATTAAGCATGATGCCAAATTTCTCATAGAATTTTGAGCCTTGATCAATAAACGCATTGTATTGTGTAATAAACTGTAAGAGCCTGTCTATAGGAAACTGAAGGTTAATCTGCATCGTCCTCACTTTAGAAGGTGTATCGCCAGACTCAATTGTGGCGTTTAAGCTGTCCAGATATGCATTTAAATCTTCACCTATAATACTCCAGTCATCATTTTCTCTACATTGTTTGAGTGCTGTTTTGTATTTAATGGGGTGTGTATAATCTTTGAATAGTTGCTCCAGCTCACTCATAATACTTTCGTTACTTTTTCGAAGAAATGCTGTTTCAAAATATATGGTATTAAGATCGTTGTGCATGCGTAGCGTAAAGTCCAGGATACATTCTACATTTTGAAGGTTTGTTTCTTTTTCAACTTTAGAAGCCTGACTTGAAGTAAATAAAGACACAACCGAATGTACTACAGAGGTATAAATATTATTACCCAATAAAGAAGAAAGCGTAAAGCCTGTTTTTTTATCCCGTTTGTTTTCTAATAGTTCTTTTATGTCTCTAAAATCCTCATACTGATTGGGGTTTGACATTTTGTTTATTTCATTTAAAGTGCTTACGGTTGCAAAATGATGGTCTAGGGCTAGAGTTTTTTCGTAGAGTATTTTAATAATTTGCAGCCCTTTCAGGTAGCGTATTTTGGAAATATCTGATTTGTAAAGGGCTTCTGTTTGTAGTACTTTTTCTTTGATTTTATCCTTTTCCAGGAGTAGCGTTACTTTCTCGTCGGTAGTTGTTGCTTTTTTTAGGGCTGTGGTGAGTTCAGATATTTTTTTTTCAAGTTCAATTGTTTCAATTTCAAATCGTAAAGAACGGACAATACCCTCATGGTGCAGTTCTGTTAAAATGGTGTCTATTTTTATTTTCAAGGTATCTCTGGCTTCTAAACTGTGCGTTAGAAGCAGTACAAATAAAAAGGCTGCTATGGTTATGTTCCGCCTCATGTTACTCCAAATTAAAGTTGATAATAAAAGAATCTTCGGTAATTTGTATTGGGTAGGTACCCTTTGCAATAATGAGGGGGGTATTGCTGCTTCCTAAACTACTGCAAACTGCAGCTGGCAACACAAAACTATTTGGTAATATAAGATGGTGTAGCTTGCTCTCATCGAGGTTAGATGCTTGTAAATTGAAAAGATTTTTTACTTCTTGTTCTGAAAGGTTTTCACGCCGAATAGTCATCTTAAGTGTACTACTTTGAATGGTAAGAGATGAGTTTGAAAGCGATCTATTCTGTTGATTATCTATAGTGCAAAATCCAGGTTTTCCATCACAATGGAAACCGCTAAAGTTAGCAGTTACTTTTGTTGTGTTTGGTTGTGCATGGCATAGGAGGCCTGTGCACAATAGGAGTATTGTGAGTAGTGATTTCATTTTTGTGAATTTAAGTAGGGGAGTTAATGTTTTGGGCTACCCAATACTTTTATAGCTGAACAGGGTTTTATTCTTCTAGTAGATAGCCACGTTCTTTTAAACCTTCCAGAAGACCTGGGGTATGAGCATCGCCATAAATGATGGCAATTTTATTGTGTTTTTCAATATCAATTCTCTTAAGAACAATTTTATTTCTAAAATTCTCGAGGACATCATTTCTAGTTTCTCTGGAAACCTTAAATTTAGGACACGTAGTTTCTTCAATATATTTAGTTTCAAAATCGCAAGAAGCCAATTTTATCTCACCATACTCGGCTTCATAGTAATTTATCACTTCATCTAGAGTGGCATCAACATTTTCAGATTGCTCAGCTGGGACACCAAGTTCCAAGTATGAGGGCTGGTCTATTAATTCTTTTTTAAGTTTGATCTTGTATTTTTTTCCTAGTATAGAATCAACAATGTTCTTATATCCAGAGCTAGGTACTGGGCCTCCACTAAACTTCCTGAATTTTCTTAGTATGGTATCATTTGCATTGCCTATTTGAATTTTTTCAACATAGAAAAAGTAGTCTAAAGCTGAAAGAGAGTCTACTTTTTTATGTAAATCATCATAATATTGTGGTGTTCCTAAGTGGTGCGTTGGTAGTAAAATAACTTCCTTTGAAACAGATTTTGAAATATGTATTTCTGCAAAATCATCATAAATACCCATAGCCTCAAAACCTGCATTTAACAGCAAGCTTTTACAACTAATTAGACTTAGAACACATACAGATAAGATTAAATGCTTCATAGGACTTATTTTTAAAAATTAACATTGAATACTTTATAATTAGATTAAACGCAGTTAATTTCATTTAAGTAAAAAATAAAAAATAACCGCGCCTAATTTTTAAGTACAGTATCACTTATAATATTAGTATAATTATAAATTGAACTATTGCTTGAAGCAACTGACCTGCACCTCCACCTCCAAAAATTTGATCTAAATGACACCATAATTGCCACCATTTACAAACTCCTCGAGTATTCGAAAGCAAGGCGTTATTGCTTATTAATTGGCTATTGCCTCCAAACAATGCAACTTCCGCATCCTGAACGCTTTTGTTATTGTTGTTACTATAATTATTAATGTACAGTATGGCTTTTCCAAAAGTCTTGTAATCTGCTTTTTCTAATAGCTGCCTGGAGCTATAGTTAGCAACTAAAAACTGATAGGTCTTTTGCAAAAGGTTTTCACCTTCAGCAGGCACCGGTGGTAAGGTATAGTTTGGCGGATTTACCACCCCAAAAAACACTTTATCCTTAAACTCCTTATAGGTGTCACCATTTGAATAGGCAGGACGAAGGTTGTCTACAAACTCTGCAAAGCCCTGTTTTAAAGCATCTTTAACAGATGCTTCTGTATAATTTTTCTGTGCTACGCCAACAAGCGACGACATGAATACAATGATTAATAATGTTTGTTTTAAACGTTTCATAATAAATAAATTTAAAATTACCTACTCATACGCTTTTCGGTTGCCGCGGCTTGTATTTTCGTGCCTAGCTTGGCACGGAAACAAACCTTTGGTTATCTTTTAAAAATTATCTATCTTAGCTAAAGATATGAACAAAAGTTTATTTCTAGACACACTGTGAGAGCTCCTACCTGGTAGGGGCTTTCTCTTTTTATGGTTTGTTTCTAATCATCTTCTTTATTTTAAGGTTAAACATTGTAATGAAACCGCCTTACTCCGTTGCTCACAACTCCCCAGTTACCTGAGTACGTTTGGGGCGGTTTTTTGAAATTAATAGTTTAAAGGTGAGTGATAATTTTCTGAAAATCAAGAAAGTATTCCCTCGTTTCAAGAATTAACAACCCGTAATTCGTGAATTACGAGTTATAAATATTTTGCTAAAATACTGTATTACAAGTGTTTATGTGTTAGTGAGCTTGGCAGAAACCATAAGATATTTTTTGAGCACTTAATTTCACTATATTTATGTAGGGGAATTCTTAAGTTATGACTTACCAACCAAACGTCACATTATTTATTACAGTTTTACTATGCATTGGAATCTGTCTAGGATGTATTGGCCAGATTCCAGAGCAATCTTATCTGAATACGTTAGGAGATGAACCGTTACTTATCTTATTTGATAAAAATGAAGGAGATTCTATTATCCAAGAAAAAATAGCGAGAACCTATTTAGACCGTGCCCGTAGACAACAAGACACTATTAAAATGGCGAGAGGATATGACCGATTGGCCCGTATTTTTCATCCAGAAAAAAATATAAGATTTGCAGATAGTTTAATTGAAATTTCTAAGAATCAAAACCATAAATTTTACCCAGCTAATGGATATTTTATCAAGGCATATAGTTTTAAAAAACTAGAAAAATTTAATCAATACTTTAAGAATATAAAATTGGGCAATGATTATGCTGTAAAAACTGATAATTTGACCTTGCAATCTTTTGCGGCTACCAATTTAGTATTTTATAAGTCAATATGGGGTGATAAGAAAGAGGCGCTTAAACTTCAAAAGGAGTCAGATCGATTGGTTAATTCAGATAGGTATAGGAGTAAGATTAAAACAGAATCTAGATCTTCAAGAGCTTTTAATGTTGACAGCATAGTATCAATAGATAAAGCAAGTTCGCTACAAAACTTAACACATTGCTTTGTTAATTTAAAAGTATTAGACTCTGCTCGATTTTATAACAAATTATTACTGGATTCTGCAATAGAGAATCCCAGTTATTACACAAAAGAATTTCTTGCTTGGTCTTGGATAACTACTATGGAAATAGATTATTATGATAATCAGTTAGAAAAAGTAATTCAAACTGGAGATCATTTAATTTATAATGATACAATCCATGAAAGAAATTATTACAAGGACGCTATCTTATTTTATGGTTTAGCAAAATATGACAATGGCCAAAGGGCGGAAGCTATAAAGTTGCTTCAAAAAGTTGACTCAATTTTTGTAAGTAAAGGGATGAAAGACTTTTTTCCTTATGAAAGATTGGTATATGAAAAACTTTTAGATTATAATAGAATAAATGAAAATATTGGTAAACAACTAGAGTATCTCAACAAACTAACTATAGTTGATAGCATACAAAAAGAACGATATAGTTTTTTTGATTCTCGGATGATAAAAGATTATGAAACTCCCATATTATTGGCAGAAAGAGAAATGATAATTGATCAATTAACAAAAGAAAACCAAGCTCCCGACCCTAAGCTTTATTTAGCATTAGCTGCTCTAACTACAACTCTTTGCTTATTAATTTATTATATAAGAAAACGTCTAGTGTATAAAAAAAGATTTGAAAAATTACTGGCCCAACGAAATACTAAAAATGTTGTCGCTTTGTACGAAAACAATGGATCAAATGAACTTTCAACAGAAGTTGTAGAAGAAATTCTGGAAAAACTGGATCGCTTTGAACGACATCATAACTATTTAAATTCAGAAATTACTCTACAAAACCTGGCCAAAAAGTTTAAAACCAATTCCAACTACCTGTCCAGGGTAATAAATTTAAAACTAGAGAAAAATTTTTCTCAATACTTGCATGACCTACGGATTACCTATGCGGTAGAGGAACTTTTTACCAATACATCGTATAGGAAGTATACCATTAAGGCAATTGCAGAGGAATGTGGGTATAAAAATGCAGAGTCTTTTTCTAAAGCTTTTTATAAAATGCACGGTATATATCCCTCGTATTATCTAAGAAAATTAGACAAGAATGTGGGCTAGTTTTTTTTACTACCTAAATAAATCTAGTATTTGTTGCCAAAAAGTTCGTTTACGCCCAAGATCTTCTTCAAAAGTTTCCATATCATCGCCTCTTACTTTTGCAAAAAGCTTTGCTCTAATCAGGTACACTAATGGTGTTACAACTAACATGATTGGAAATACCCACCAGATTTCTACTTCGTCAGCATATCTTAGGTCATCATTAAATAAGCTGAAAATTTGAAATATATATATAGCTATTGGAATTAATATTGAATGAAACCACCAGTGTTTACAAGTGAAAAACCAAATTGTTAAAAAAAGAAGAGGTGTGAATTTCCCAAAGAATACCCAGGCTGAAGTTTGAACCGACTGCCAATAATCACTAGAATAAGTGCCAAAAAAAGTTTCCCAAGTTTTTTCAACTGGGAAACTCTTATAAATATATAATAAATATGGTGAAAATATTAGAACTAAAGCAATAATACTACCCGTTAGTAGGTGGTTTGATGTTTGGGTTCGTTTTGTCGATTTGCTGTTCTGTTGTTTCATCTTCGATACTTTCTGGAGTACAAGATACAAAAAGAGTTGCTCCGAAGATTGCTGCTAGAAATAGGTAATTTTTAAGTTTCATAATACTAGTTTTTTGTGAGGTTTATAGTACAAACTTATCACGAAAAAACACAAGTACGTCAACTAATATAGCCGTATCTTAGTGAGTTAGGCTTTAGGCAATATTTGGCCTGCTTAAAAGTATTTGATTTGGGGCAAATTCACTTAAGGATACTACTAGATATATGTTAGCTGCAATCTTTACTTCATAGGCAATTTTCTATATATACGGTTCTACTTCCATTTTGGTTTTTAGTTAGCTTTATTTGTGTTGCTGTATCGGGTAACAACGTTTCAATTTTTTCCGGCCACTCTATAATACACCAGTGACCCGCATCTAAATAATCCTCTATACCAATGTCTAAAGCCTCTTCCTCATTCTCTAACCGGTAACAATCGAAATGATATAACTTGTCATCGGGCAGTGCATATTCATTCACTATAGAAAACGTAGGACTGCTTAAAGCTTCCGTTACCCCTAGTTGTTGCGCTAACACATTGATAAATGTTGTTTTACCAACGCCCATAGCACCATAAAACAATAAGGTTTTACTATTGGCTTTTAACAGCACTTTACCAGCAATCTCCGGCAGTTCTTGTAGTGTAAAGGTCAAGTCCATTTTTTTGATACAAGCGAATATATGCGATTTTAACGATAATAAACAAATAATATCGATGAAATTCATATATTGAAGAATATTCCTACAAATAGATTGCCTAAAAGCTTATTTAGCTTCTAAAACGGCAAAAGGAATGATCATTTCCTCTAGCGATACGCCCCCGTGCTGGTAGGTGTTTCTGTAATACCCCACATAATGGTTGTAGTTATTGGGGTAGGCAAAGAATAAGTCGCCTTTGGCAAATATAAACGAGCTGCTCATATTTATGGTAGGAAGGTGAATTGTCTTAGGGTCTTTGGCTGCTAACACGTCTTTGTCTTCGTACGTAAGGCTTTTACCTGTTTTGTAACGTAAGTTCAAACTCGTGTTCTTATCGCCAATTACCTTACTGGGGTTTTTTACATTAATAGTTCCGTGGTCTGTAGTGATCACCAGCCTGAAACCAAGATTGGAAGCTTGCGTGATAATTTCCATAAGCGGACTGTTCTTAAACCAACTTTGTGTTAGAGAGCGATAGGACTTATCGGTAGAGGCTAGTTCTTTTATTACTTCCATTTCTGTTTTGGAGTGTGAAAGCATGTCTACAAAATTATACACCACCGTTATTAGGTCTTCATCTTTATGGCTCTTAAAATTATCGGAAAGACGCTTCCCTTGCTTTAAACTTGAAATTTTATGGTAGCTCCAGTTTAGATCTTTGCCTAACCTTTTTAATTGTGCTTCTAAAAATTGCTTTTCGTACAGATTTTTTCCGCCTTCGTCTGTATCGTTTAACCAGTACTCTGGATGTAGTTTTTCCATATCGCTAGGCATCAACCCTGAAAAGATGGCATTTCTTGCGTATTGGGTCGCGGTGGGAAGAATGCTGCAGAACATTTCTTCTTTTGTTTTCTTGTAGCTATTTGCTACATAAGGTTCAAATGCTTTCCACTGGTCGTACCGCAGGTTATCAACAACTACAAGTAATGTAGGTCCTTTATCTACTTCAGGCATAATACGCTCTCTAAACAGCGTATGTGACATGATAGGAGCATCGCCGCCATTCTCGAACCACGAGGGGTAGTTTTTGTCTATAAACTTGCAGAATTGCGTATTAGCTTCTGTTTTTTGAGATTCCAGAATTTCAAACATACCTGTATCCTCAATATCTTCCAGTTGCAACTCCCAATACACTAATTTCTGGTATAGTTCTACCCAGCCTTCATACGTGTTTATCATGGACATGTCCATCGCAATCTTCCGGAATTCCTGTTGGTAATTAGATGTTGTCTTTTCTGAAACGAGTCGGGAGTGGTCCAGGTTTTTCTTTAAACTCAATAAAATCTGATGTGGATTCACAGGCTTAATAAGGTAGTCGGCAATTTTACTGCCAATAGCCTCCTCCATAATATACTCTTCTTCACTTTTGGTGATCATGACCACAGGAAGTGAGGCTTGCTTTTCTTTAAGTTCTGCTAGTGTTTCAAGTCCAGTGAGTCCTGGCATATTTTCATCCAGGAAGACGATGTCAAAATTTTCTTTGTCTATTTCCTCCAAAGCTTCCGTACCACTCTGTGCGGTAGTAACTTTGTAATTCTTGCTCTCTAAGAAGATGATGTGAGGTTTTAGTAAATCTATTTCGTCGTCTACCCAAAGTACTTTTATCTCGTTCATATATGTATATTTGTTGTCGTTCTCCTTAGTATTGTTGAAGGAGTGTGAATATTATAAAAACTGAATTTTTCAGAATGTATTTCACTAGTAGTAATAACCTCAAAATTACTGTGCAAGTATCTCATAAAAGCTAATTAAAGGTTAAAATTTGAAGACCAGAAACAAACTCAAAATCATAAATGATCCTATCTACGGATTCATTACTGTACCCAACGAACTTATTTTTGAATTAATTGAGCATCGCTTTTTCCAACGATTACGGCGTATTTCGCAAATGGGAATGAGCTATCTGGTGTATCCAGGAGCGCATCACACGCGTTTTCATCACGCTTTGGGAGCTATGTTCCTAATGCAAAAAGCGGTGCGTGTACTGCGCTCTAAAAACACTGAAATTTCCAAAACGGAAGAAGACGCCCTTTGTATCGCAATATTACTGCACGACATTGGTCACGGCCCTTTTAGCCACGCCATGGAACACAGCATTGTGGAGAATATCTCACACGAACAGATTTCATTATGGATGATGGAGGAGTTAAACCGGGAGTTTGAAGGGAAACTCACCGTAGCGATTAAAATTTTTAAGAACGAATACCATCGCAAATTTTTGCACCAACTCGTGTCGGGACAGTTAGACATGGATAGATTGGATTACCTGCGTCGCGATAGTTTTTACACAGGCGTGAGTGAGGGTGCTATTAATAGTGAGCGTCTTATTACAATGCTTCATGTTAAAGATGATGCCTTAATGGTAGAAGAGAAGGGGATCTATTCGGTAGAAAAATTTATTGTTGCCCGCAGACTCATGTATTGGCAGGTGTACCTGCACAAAACAAGTCTGGTAGCAGAGCAATTGTTAGTGAAAATATTAAAACGTGCAAAACACCTTTCAGATTACGGAGCTGATCTCCCTGCAAGCCAGGCGCTATCGTATTTTCTTAAGAATCATATTTCGGCAGAAGATGTTGATAATGAAATATTAGAAACTTTTGCTACGTTAGACGATTACGATATAGTTTCGGCCATGAAAACCTGGATTCATCAGGATGACTTTGTGTTGAGTGAACTTTCTAAAATGCTATTAAACAGGGATCTTCTGAAGATAAAGATGAAGAAAAAGCCTATTCCGAAAGAAAAATTAGAAGCTAAACGTTCAGCAGTGATGAAAAAACACAATTTATCACATGAAGAAGCAACGTATTTCGTTTTTGAGGGTCTTATAGAAAATCAGGCGTACGATATGAAGAAAGATACCATCAACCTGATTACAAAAACTGGGAAAGTTATAGACGTAGCCAAGGCGAGTGACCAGTTAAACATTGAAGCGCTCTCTAAAAAGGTGGTGAAGTATTACCTATGCTATCCTAAAGCTCATTAAAAATTTCGACATGTAAGCTTGAAAAATTACCCTGAAAGATATTTTCAAGCTATTGCTCTCTAGGGCTGGGGTATAAGTAGGTTGAAATCAAAATCATATATTATTCTATAACATCACCATCCTTTTTTTATATTTGCAAATCTTGAAACCTACAAATGAAATTTAAAGCCAGCCAGATTGCAGGAATTTTAAACGGCGAAGTAGAGGGAAATGAAGACGCCGAAGTTTCTAAATTATCTAAAATTGAAGAAGGGACAGAAGGGAGTTTAACCTTTTTGGCCAATCCCAAATATACTTCATACATCTATACAACCCAGGCATCTGTCACAATTGTTGGTGCCGACTTTGTTGCTGAAAACCCAATTACCACAACCCTGATTAAAGTTGAAGATGCTTACGAGGCATTTTCTACCTTGCTGGAGTATTACAACCAGGTAAAGATGAACAAAACTGGCATTGAGCAACCCGTATTTATAGCTGAAAGTGCCCAGTACTCTGAAGAAATTTATCTGGGAGCCTTTAGCTACCTGGGTGAAAACGTGAAAATTGGGAGCAATGCTAAAATTTACCCTAACGTTTATGTGGGTGATAATGTAACCATGGGGGACAACGTAGTCGTATTTGCAGGCGCTAAGATTTACTCAGAATCTGTTATTGGTAATAATTGTGTAATCCACAGCGGTGCTATTGTAGGAGCAGATGGTTTTGGATTTACACCCAATGAGAAAGGTGAATATAAAAAAGTACCACAAACGGGAAACGTTATCATAGAAGATAATGTAGATGTAGGTGCCGGAACAACCATTGACCGGGCAACCTTAGGTTCAACGATTATAAGAAAAGGCGTAAAACTTGACAACCAAATACAAATTGCCCATAATGTTGAAATTGGAAAAAACACCGTGATAGCTGCCCAAACGGGTATTGCTGGCTCAACTAAAATTGGTGAAAGCTGTCAGATTGGAGGTCAAGTAGGTATTGTAGGTCACTTAAGCATTGGTAATAATGTTAGAATACAAGCGCAAAGCGGTATAGGTCGCAATGTAAAAGATAATGAAACGCTACAGGGTTCTCCAGCCTTAAATTATGGTGACTACAACAAGAGCTACGTGCATTTTAAAAACTTACCAAGTACCATGCAACGCTTTAACGATATTGAAAAACAACTTAAAAATGATTGATTGTAACGCACCAAAGCAAACCACGATCGCAAAAGAAGTGGAACTCACAGGAGTGGGGCTTCACACCGGGAAAGAGGTAACCCTTACTTTTAAACCA
>CENR01020913.1_pt1 | contig 11890 bp, 20 predicted proteins | sample 530181 | NCBI WGS metagenome assembly CENR01 (sample SAMEA2619677, study PRJEB7988) | marine metagenome | biome: marine biome (ENVO:00000447); feature: surface water layer (ENVO:00002042); material: "saline water (ENVO:00002010), including plankton (ENVO:xxxxxxxx)" | depth 5 m | reverse complement strand
CTTGTGCGTTGCCATCAAAGACTATCTTGGTATCTTCTGCTCCACCATCACCTATTGTCAGGGTTGGGGTTGAGCCAACTAGATCAATACTGTCTGAGATTTGTATATTTGATAATACATTTTCAATCGCACCGTTAGTCGCACCAGCACCGTCTGCATAGATCATTGCGGTATTACCGTTACTTACAGTCACAGTGGATCCTGAAGATCCTTGTTTAAAGGTTAGCGATTGTGACCCAGTGGTTGCGTTTTCAACAATCCAAATTTTCTTTGAATCATCGGGTGCTAAAGTAATTGTTCTTGTAGCTGTTAACGACACGGAGGAGGTAAATTTAATGTAAAAATACCTTGCATTAGATGCTGTTCCGTCTGAGATCGTTAAAGTTGCATCGGCATCGGATGCTAAATCGTTTGCAACATAAGAAAACGCATTATCAAATAATTCGTATTGAGTATTAGTTTCAGTTCCCCACGTTCCACTACGGGTTCCAGTTTCAATCTGTCTAATACTTAAAGATGTGGTAAATGTATCTGCCATAAATAATTCCTTTGCTAAATTATACCAAATTTAATTAAGCCGCAACGTCATCCCAATTAGGATCTTGCGTGTCAGTAATCTCTGTCCAACTCGGAGTCTGACTTTCATCTATATTACTATAATTTGGATCTTGGGTGTCGGGGATCAGTCCCCAAATTAAAACAAAACCTGTTTCACTGTTTATTTGCACTCCCGTTAAGGTAAAGTTGGCCTTTCCTGAAATGGTTGGAGTGCCAAGACCTACGTTTGATTGCAGCCCTGTTAGATTAATGAAATTAACAGTCTTAACGGTAGCTGTTCCCAATGCTGAGGTAACTTGTTGGCCCGTAGGTGTAACATTCGCCTCACCGTCAACAATAACCGTTGCAACTCCTAACGATGCACTGATACCTGTCAGTTCAACATCGGCTTCAGCATCAATAACTACTGTGGATACACCTAGAGTTGAAGAGATACCTGTAAGTTCAACATTTGCCTCAGCATCAATCTGTACTGAAGGTGCTCCGAGAGTTGCGGTGATACCTGTTAACTCAACATTCGCCTCTGCATCTATTTGAACGGCTGCTACGCCAAGTCCTGCTGAAAGGGTTGGCAGTCCTACAATCGCTGAAGCGTTGACTGCTACATCGGCTAGACCTGAGGTTACTTGTTGGCCTGTGGGGGTTACATTTGCTTTAGCAACGGTGGTAACAGCACCAAGGTTTACCGTGACTGATTGACCTGTAACCGAAACATTTGCTTCTGCATCTACCGTTACAGTTCCCAGCCCTGAGGTCGTTGCTTGGCCATCAGGAGTAATATTTGCTTTTGCAATGACTGCAAGAGATCCAATTCCTGAAGTAATCTGTTGACCAGTAAGTTCTACAGGTATGGGTTCTGACCACGCACCTTCGCCAAAGGTACCTCTGCCCCAGCCTGTAATGTTGGCCATTAGATTAGTTTCCTGCCGCCTTGAAGTGGGCTAAAGGTATTTAAAGATTTTTGATTTTTTGAAAGACTCGGTTGACTCTGCTCTGAGATTCGGGAGCTTTGATTGATTGCTCCGCCATATCTTCTTGTTTTCGGTACCACTTCCTCCAACTGAAATCCTTCGATACCCTCGGCAAGTCCTCTTGTATCTTCTTTGATTGGTTTAAGGTCATAATATCCTACACTATTATCTATACGAGTATAGCCGTCTGCTATACCTTGCGACTTGATTATATCATAAGTTTGGGTTGGTAGATCACCTACCTCATCAATATATTCAAAAGGAATCAATCTTCCAGTCTTGGAAAACCTATTTAACATTCTAGCTCTTGCTTCATTAGCTGGAACTACAACATCAACTAGATCCACTTCATAGCCTTTGTTTTTCCAGTAAGAAACCATGTCAGAAATTTTATCAACTTCATCGCCCACGGTAGGAATTACAACATTGTCACCTTTCATGGAGACAAGCTCTCTAAGTTCTGCTGTTATTTCTTTGGATTCCCTATGCACAGCATTGGTGCCAAGACCACCTTTGTATTCAGGTAAAGTTTTCTTGGCCTCATCAGGATCAATTATGGTTGCATTTATTTTTCTTGCAATCGGATTTGATATGGAGCTTTTACCTGAGGCAGGTGGTCCTAAAACGATTACTGCTCTTTTTACTTCACCTTCAATTCTTGGTCGACCACCGTATTCAAGGCCATCATCAATCCAACCCAACTGCCTTGATCTTGAATAAAGATTTTCTAAAGCATTGTCATAACCTTGAATTTGTTGATCACCAAAGTTAAATAATCTTGTTTGTTTAAACTCTTCGGTTCCATAATTTTCAAAAGTATTAGTCGGCCTTTCGTTCAAAAGTCTGTCCTGAGCCCTTACTACGGCTGGATGTGTTTGAATTTCTTGTTGAAAAACTGGGTTTTTTCTGTTGGTCTCATCGGCAATTTGAATTTTAAAATCTTCAAATTCTTCTGCCTCTCTTCTTGTGGCATCCGTTATCGTCTCAATACCTTTTTTGACCGCTGCTCTTTTAACAGCAGGTGGGATGGCTTGAGTGGCGGGTATTACATCTAAATAAGATAATGCTTCACCCAGTTTATCGCCCTCTCTTCTTGCTAATTCTGTGGAAACGCCTGGTATGAACTCAGATACAAATCGCAATCCTTTTTTTAGTGGATCGCCTCCTGATACTTGTTGTGCGAGTGGATCTTGTTGTAGGTAATCTAAATACAAATCCATCAAGCCTTTGGGCTCAGGTCGAATGGGTTCAATGGATCCTACATCTTGCGATGTATCAAAAATATCAATGTCATCGAATTGATTGGCCATGGGCTATATTATAGCCCATTTTTTTACATGGCCTGTTGATAGGAAAGGCCTTGGACCTTTCTATTGAGAATGTTGTGAACTTTCCAGTATGGGAAATCTTCGAAGCCAGCATGAATGTTTTGTACTTGCTTGGCAATTCTTCTAGCACCCAGTCCACGCTTTTGGCATTTGTAGATGGTTTTAAGAACTGCTTGCTCCTCAGGTATCTCAACCAGTTTCCAGCGACTCTTTCTGCCGTGTTTCTCTTCAACCTTCTGATAACCAAAAGGTACAGAGCCGCCCACCGCATAAGACTTAGAGGCCCAGTCAAGTTTACCGTCATTGAATCTGTCTTTGATGTTGCCGTGTTCTATCTCAGATACCGCAGATAAAACCATAAGCATAATCTTATTGGCCATTTCGTTCATGTCGAATCGAGCATGCAAACCTTTTTGTTTGTCCTGCTTGGGATAGGCAATAGGAATATCACCAAACTGCTGGCAGAAATACATAGTGACACCAATGTCCTCAAGTTTAGGAATGATGTCGAGTAAGTCTTTAGAGTTCCTAGATAATCTGTCCAGCCTAGTAGTGATAATGATATCGTGCTCATCGATGGTATCTGTCATTTCTCTTGATCCTGATCTCTCAGTGATCGACACGGTACCTGATTCTCCAGCATCCACAAAAAAGTGATCAACTTTTTTGCCAAACTTATCTTGGACAAAGTCGCTAATGATTTTCTTTTGTGTTTCTAATGAACAACCGTTGGTGGCTTGCTCGTAAGTAGACACACGAACATAACCATAAATGTTGTTGATCTGAGTGTTGGGTTTAATCATGAGTAATAAAATCCTGCAACAATGATTGCTACAATGACTGCTGCAATAACATAATCCACAAAAGTGTATTGCTTGTCTTGCACATAGGCCTCATTGATATGCGGTGTTGAAGGATCATCAGCAACGAATCTGCCTTTAGCAGTTCTTGCTCTTTTAGGTTTTACGGCTGCCCTTGGGGCTTTCTTTCGCATCGTTTTTGTCATACTTTCTCCTTTATACAAATTTACAACTTTTTATAATAGCCTGTCTTGTATCTCTTATCAACAATCTTGGCCGCCTCATCCCAAGAGATTCCTTTCTTCTCCATGACTTCTCTTGTTCTTTTTTCTTTCCTGACTTCTGCAAACTGCTTTTGCAAAGACTCAAAGAGTTCATCTTTGACTTCTTGTTTTGCAGCTTTTGCCAGTTTCGTGGTGATCACTAGATCAGACTTTTTGGGTTCCCATGTTTCGTAGAACTGTTTGATCTGATCTTTATAATGCCACTCAATGATTCCATGATCAATGGAATGAAAGTTCAGGATAATGGGGAGATCAAACCCCTTGATCCATTCTTCTATTTTCATTTAACGCCTCCTTTGAAACCTTGCTTCTTGAGATACCAGTGAGCCTTGGCCCAGTTTATATCTTTACCGTTGACGTTCATGGTGATAATACCAAAGGTTGTGGTGTCATCGTACTCAACGGGAATGTGAAAGTGAACCGCTGTGTAATTCTTGTGCTCACCCGTGTAAGTGATCTTGATCCCGTATTTCTTACAGGTTCTTCTCACTCTGTTGTAATAAACTTTTTTCTCCTTGGCTGCTCTGCTTGGGCCCTTTGGTTTTTCTTGAATGGGCGGAGTATAAGGACCATTAACAATTACATTAGGATGTCTTTGTTTTGGCTTGATCTCATCAATACCAAACACAGGAGCATAGGCTTGAAGTTGTTTTCTCTTCCATCTATGGTCTTGAGGTTTCACCCACTCCTTACTCCAGTTATCAATAACCAACTTGTCTTTGTCATCCCAAAGCATTTCGTGGCCAGTAACTTCGACCAAGAAGTATCTGACATCCTTGACCTCAGGAAGATATTTTTTGAAGGCTTTGATCCATGTCTCGATGTGATACAAGGTGTGAGGCGGAAGTTGCTTGTAAGCAATGCCTTCTGCTTTTATCCAGTTCTCATAGATTTGCCAGTGATAATAGTATTTGGTCTCGACACCAAAAAACTTCAAGGCCCTGACCGTATCGCCCCTTCCAAGACCTCTGAACCTTTTGCCTATGATGTCGCAAGTCTTGTTGTAGACCTCATCGTAGGTTTTACCCAACACGGTTGCCATTGCATAGGGAACACACCAGTTGTGCTCACCAACGACAGCGGGCTGGGGAACGAACCTTTTTTCCATAATTATTACCTCCACTTACTATTATGCATATTTCCGTGTCGTTGTCTACATTTTTATACAAATAAATAATCTTTTATAAATACTTGCAAATAGTTGCAAAATGCTTATACTAATAAATGTGGTTATTAATTTTCAAAAACAAGGAGGGTAAATGAGCTTTTGGAAAACACAAGAAATTAAAGATTTAAGGGCCAAGCATGGCGAGAAAAGAAATTATGAATACTATGTCGAGCTTGTTGCTCTTATGGATAAGTATCACGGAACCACTGAGGCTGGAAGTTTTCCAACTAAGGCTGCTCAGAAAGATTTACTTGATTACTTAAACAGAGCCTACGATTACTGCCAAATTTACAAAGAGCCTTACAAAGAACATCGTTGGCAAAGTACGATTTATAACCTATGTCATGTCAGGGAGAAATACAGAGAGTTCAATGATCCTGAAAGATTTGACAAGGCAATGAAGTTGGCTGAGATCAGAGAGTATTACAAGGCCATGCCAATTGTGAAGAAGGCCCCACAGAAAAAGCTGGCCAAGAGAACTCCTCTTGCTGCTACTCACAAAGGAACTTGCCAAATTTGTTTCAAGGTTCATTGTGTGAGCAATGCTGATCAAACCATGGTCGATCATGGATACACAATCAGTGAGGGTAGAGGTTGGTACCTTGGTCACAGAACAGGCAGCTGTTATGGCTGGAGACATCTTCCGTTTGAAAAGGATTGCACTCTTGTTAAAGAGACTTATGAAAGTTACTGTTTTGAGTTCAAGAGAATGAGAGCCAACAGACACAAACAGTTATTCAGGTTCAACAAAAGATTACAAAAAGATGTGCCAATCGAAAATCCTTACGACACTTACGAGAGAAGATGGCTGCTTCAAGATATGAGAAAACTAAAAGACATGATCAAGAATTGGAAGCCGCAGGATCTACAGGAGGTGGAATTTGCAGATTAAAAATAATGTACAAAAAAGTACAAATGTTTACAAAATTGTGTATAATATAAATGTGGTTATTAATTTTCAAAAACAAGGAGGTGCCAAGTGATCACAGTTTTTCATGCAAAAGAATTCTCTGACAATACCAAGGGTTACACCAAGGTAGCGGAGGTTGATGTTGATGGTATTTGGGAGGCCTTTAGGATGACTCAGAATCTTGACGGTTCTTGGTCAAGAGGGCCTGAGTTCGAGTTTGATGGCAAGAAGTTTGTCAACGGTGACTACGATCCAAGGATCAAGGTCACGACAGATCTTGTGATCAGCAAGAGAACTGGCGAGCCCATGGGTTTGAGATCTACTTCTAGCGGTGACGTTATTTTTGACGGCAGCAAGTATTGGTTCTTGGTCCCATTAGGTGCGGGCAGAACTGGTCCTATTTACAAGACTCATGGTGACACAGTTGTCATCGACAACTTTGATATTGACGGTTTCATTTACAACGAAAAGGAGGTGGCGTAATGGATGTTAAAGAATATACCGTTTATGATTTTGAAGATTTAAAACAAGATGATGAACTGTGCGATAGGATATATCAAAAATTTTGGCTAGAAAATTCAAACAACATAAATCCTTGGTCTGATGAAAACTTAGATAGTTTCAAATTGTTTGCAGAAACTTTAAATATGAAATTTGATTGTTCGCTATCAAATGCAGAGTATCCCGACAGAGGTTGTTATATTAAATTGATCCCAAATTATCACTTAGATAACAAAGATTACAAAGAAATATTACAAGATTACAAAGGCAATGGTTATTGTTTTTGTGATGATCTGAAAACATTTACAAATAAACTTTTAGACAAAAAAGAATATAAAGTTTTATGCGAATGGTCTACAAATGATTTTGTTTTAGATATACAAAACAAAATGTTTGAAATGTGGTTTGCAGATAATCAAGAATATTTTTCTAAAGAAATGTTTTTAAACCATGTTGAGTCAAATGAGTATGAGTTTGATGAAAATGGTAATTTATTTTAAAGGAGGTGGCGTAGTGTTTCAAGTATTAAAGAATGATGGTGTTTTATTTACGGGTGAGTATTGGGACTGCTTTGAATTTATCTTAAAAAATCAAGGCATGTCTGTTGACTATGCTTGCAAGTATTCAGGTTACAAAATTGTTGAAATAAAGGAGGTGTGCAATGGGTAACAGAGCAGTTATTACAATCAAAGAAGAGAATGTTCCAAAAGAAAATTGGAACTCTTTATATTTACATTGGAACGGTGGCAGGGATAGTGTTGAGCCGTTTCTTGATGTGGCCAAATTGTACGGCATAAGATGTGCAAATGATTCAACTTACGGGATTGCAAGGTTGGCCCAGCTAATAGGTAATTATTTTGGCGGGACTTTATCACTGGGTGTTGGCAGATACGGTCAACTTGATACTGATAATTACGATAACGGGGTTTACGTTATAGGTAAGAATTGGGAGATAGTTGATAGAGAGTTCTTTGAGGGTAAAGAGCAGCAAGAGCATGACTTTGATGAGTTCGTAAAAGACATCAGGAAAGTCAATGATCCAATATTTGGTTTTGAAGAAACTGACAAGGAGGTGGCGTAATGGCTTACAAAAGTGAAGTAGCAAGATGTGCGGCTGAGATAAGAAAAATCTTAAAAGATAAAAATATCAAGGCCAGCGTAAGGTCCCAGCAATTCAGCATGGGCAATAGCGTTGATGTCGAAATCAAAGAAATAGTTGATCCAAAGGTTTACAAAGACTTGCAAGACAGATTGGCTAAATATGAATACGGTCACTTCAACGGCATGTATGATATTTACGAACACAGCAACTTGAGAGACGACATACCTCAGACTAAATTTTTGACCATCAAATACGATTGGAGATTATATGACGAGGCGGTAGAAAAAGTTGAAAAGTTTGTTAGGGGTAAGGTTAATTTAGGTAACTATCATAACCCTGAATACGAATACAAAAGATTGGCAAACGACTTACTTTATGGAAGAGACGATTTTATCGCTTGGAAAGAAGTTGAAAATGTAATTAAGGAGGTGGCGTAATGGCTGTTCATATTAATGTTGAGGACAAGCTGGTTTCTTTGACCAGCATCAAGGCTGTTGAGTTTTGCGATGATTGCAAAGGCAGCGGTAAGAGAGAGATCAATTTCATTGATCCAGCAACTAACGAGATAAAGAAAACTGTTTATCTAAAATGCAACTGTAAGGAGGTGGCGTAATGCATAACGACTATGTCATGTTAGAAGAAGTAACAACAGACTTAATTCAAGTCTTAAACAAGTGGGTGCCCAAACTTAACTGCGGGTACTACAAGCAGGAAGATGAGGATGCAGTCAAGCAATTGCTGCAAACCATCGACACTATGAACAAGGCGAGCTTGGCAGCTATTTATCCGCCTAAGGAGGAAACGTGATCGAGAAGATCTATTTAGATATGGACGGAGTGCTGGCTGACTTTGTTGGCACGGTTGAAGGGCCTGAGTTTCTTAATGGTCCTTTAAGCGGTGAAGAGCACTACGATGAAAACAAGAAAGCATTTACTGAGAGGGGTTTGTTTAAGAAACTGACTCCGCTACCTGATATGCAGCAGTTGGTTGATTTCGTCAAAAGCACTGGGATAACTTGCGAGATCCTCACTTGTGCGGGAGTGATCAACCACGAAATGGTCTGTCAGGATAAAACGGATTGGATCAGGAAATATGTTGACAAGGATATGCCTGTTCACATTACAAGAAAGGGTGTGGACAAAGCACAGTTTGCTAAGAAAGGCCATGTCCTGATTGACGACAGACTAAAGAACATCAATGCATGGAGGGATGCTGGCGGTACTGGGATCCTCCACTTAGATGCTAAGACCAGTAACGGTCACTTAAAAACTCTTATGGGGGTGCAAGAGATATGAGTTTAGAGCAGGCCACTCCTTTTAGGCCTCTGTACGAGATTGGCTCACTTGTTGCTCGAAACGAGCCACTTAAATCATGAAAAATAAGCATAATTTTACGACAGCCACTTTTAAGTATCGTGGCTTTTGCTATGATGTTTATAAGCTCACGAATGTGGAATATCCATGTGAGGAAACCAGTTCAATTAACAACTTTGGCGATTGGTGTCTAAGAGATCATCGAGGGAAACTTTTGGCCAAAGTATCACCTAGAGGAAGAGTAAAACTATGACAGATAAATTCGAAACCATGCCCACCTATCAACTGCTTGCTTATGTATTTAACGATAATTCGCAGGATAGGTTTGTCGATACCATTGTTCCTAACAAGAAGAACAACAAAGGTAGATCGAGGGCTTTCCTTGATACTAAAACCAATAATATTTATCTGCATACAGATTTGGTCGATAAGGCCATAGCCATGAGAATGTTAGAAATATGTGAATCGGAGAGGAGTCTGATTCAGGAAGATATCAATAATGAAAGGGGTGATTACGACAGATTGGTTGAGCAGCTTGAAATTTATGATAATCTAATAAATGAAGTTAACGAAAATACCGTGTCGATGTTGGCAAAGTATGAGAGATATATGAAGGAGTCGAAAAGTAAATGAGTTTTTGGGGTTATGTTTTATGGGGCGGTTTGATCTTTTTAGGTATTCACCTGATTGCTTGCGTTATTTGTTATTATTCAATGAGAGAGCATGATTAATTATCCATGCGGTTGGTACGATGAGGACCAGCTACCGAAAAAATGATGAAGCACAAGCAGGTTTTAAAACTTGTGGTTTATACTGAAAAAGACATCATGAATGCTAATTTTAAAGAGCAGCTTAAAATCATAACTAAAGCGATGAAAGAAAATAAGTTTCACATAGAAATGATAAATCCAGCAAAGGAGGGAAAATGACTGAATTTAGCGAAAAAGTGAGAGTAAGGGGTGAAGAATTGGATCGAGAGAAGTATATGAACTCTCTTTCAGGTTTTGAGATTACCATCAATAAGCCTGAGGGCATCCATCATTTTACTGAGTATTACAACAGTGGTAAGCAAATAAGATCTTACAAGGACAAACGTAGGAAAGCGGAAGTCATTGTAGAGGCTTCGCATTAACCTCTAAAACTTCTAAAGCAAGTTTTAACGACTGCATCGAGTCAACCGTGTCGATGTAGTCGAGTTTCTTTTGAAAGGTTTTGCCAAGATTCCTGTTGGCAGCAAAAAAAACCTTATCATTAATCAAACAAACAAAAGCAAATAGATCCACTTCTTCGGGTGCATAAGTTCGGTACGACTTGGTTCCTGATACTTTCTTTTTGATGTCCCATCGCACTCTTTGAGAACCATGATGATCAAAGCTGGTGTCAGTGCATTTAACTTGGACTTTGATGTTGCGGTTGTCGCTGGTACAGAAAAAATCAAACCTAGAGGATTCGGAAGTGGTTAAAACTTCGTCAAAAATGCGGGCCAAATAACTGGCTGCCAAATACTCTCCTGCCCTGCCTATCCGTTGTTGTTTTGACATGTGTGGTCTAGGTTTGGACCACTATACATTATTTTTTTATTCCGTGTCGTCTGCAAAGATGTCTGTGTTCTCAATGCTCAATGCTGCGGCACCTGTTGCAGGTAAACCGATTGAGAAGAACTGATCTTTGAATTCTTGTCTGATTTTGCCTTTGCCGTAATCTTTATCAATGTCATCAAATTTTTGTTTGACAACTTTTAGACCTCTTTTCTCGAGAATGTCTATCACTTCTTTACTGGTTCCTTCAGGAACTATGGCCCCAGCAAACTCATCAAAGCCTACGGCTCTTGTGGGTTTGGCTTCAAAGTATTCTACGGGCCGCATGGCGTTGAGTCTTAATGTGGTGGCCACATCTTCCATGACCTCTTCTCTTTTGGGTGATTTTGCTATGTCATCGACTCTTGAAAGATAACCAGTTTTAAAAGCATCTTCTACCGCTTTTTCTAGTGTGGATCCAAACTTCAGGTTTTCACCTATTGCTGTCAAGACATCCTCTGAATAATCCATTGCCTCATCGCTAATTTTGCCGAGTGAGTTAGAAACTTGTTCATTTATATCAAATAAAGTTGAAGAGGCATGATCACCTTTAGGGGTAAGCATTTCTTTTCTAGCCTTAATATCAGGCAAGTCTTTAAATTGTTCGGCCATAATGGCTCTCAATTTATTAGCACCCATAAAACTTGCTCCGCCCTCTCCACCTCTTTGAGTGTCTTGAACCATGTTTTCAACTACATTGTCTAGGGTGTAAGGTTTTACCTTCATTGTTTCTTCAAGCTCATCAAAATAAGTAAAAACCCCATCTTGGCTTAAGTATTTCTCTTTTTCTTTATTCAACCATTGTTGATATTTTTTTGATCCCGACAATGCAATATCGCCTGTTTCCTTTTTATATTTTTCTTTAAAGTATTTGGGTGCAAGATTGGAGTCAAAAGAATAGGCTATATCTTCCGCATAGCCTTCAATTTGATTAGGTCCTATGTTTCTATTTTCTAAGACTCTAAATGAACTCGCTAATACGGGATCTCCATAATCTTCTAGGAATTTATCTCCTGCTCCTTTTTTGGCCAGCCTAATTTTTTGTGGTGCTCTTGGCGTATACGCATCCGCTGAATATATTTTATTGGCTGGATTGACTGTTGGATCGAATTTTTCAGGTTTACCGATTAATTGAATGTTGCCAAAACCAGTAAAAGGTTGGTCAGACTTTGTGACCGCAAGACTTGGGGATGGTATACCGCCCATTTGATCAAAACTTTTAATCGCATCTTCGGAGGTATTGTGAACGAATACGAGATCTTTATCTTTGGGTAATGCTTGGATACCTTTGGATGCAGCCTTACCTGCTGCAACTATGGGTTTGGCAGCCATGACTCCTGATAAAGCAACATCTAATGATGTTTCAGGAACCAAAAAA
>CENR01073701.1_pt1 | contig 11891 bp, 22 predicted proteins | sample 530181 | NCBI WGS metagenome assembly CENR01 (sample SAMEA2619677, study PRJEB7988) | marine metagenome | biome: marine biome (ENVO:00000447); feature: surface water layer (ENVO:00002042); material: "saline water (ENVO:00002010), including plankton (ENVO:xxxxxxxx)" | depth 5 m | reverse complement strand
AGCCATCACCGACCAGAGATATTTCATTGACTTGGTAACCAGAGGACAGAGCATCTTCAACCTGGCTCAGCCCAAATCCAACTGACTCTTTTTCTTTCAGGGTGAGCACCTGATCGTTCTGTCCGGTCATTTGCAGATACTTGCCAAGATCGAATGAACCCAGGTCAAAGTTCAAACCACTCACATAACTGCGGAGCCTTTCAGTTAACTCATGAGTTAATGGATCAATGCGAAGTGGGACGGCCTTGAAGCTTCCAAAGGCCTCACGTAGCAAGCTGATCATTTCTTCAGCAGCGCCAGCAGCACCGGCACCAACAATCAACAGCGCTTCCTGTGCGTGGTAGTAGGCGTAGGTATAGCGTGTCTTGATGAAAGCCGCAGGCAGCATGGACAGCATCACGTCATCACGAATCTGCAATTTTTCTTTGCGGTATACCTGCCGGTCCTGCTCTTTTTCGATTTCAGCAACCTTGTCACTGACAGCCTTGTTCAGCACTGATGCTGGCAGGATCTTTTCATCGGTGCGCATGCACACGACCCAGCCACCCTCGATGGGAGACACCAGTTGTCCTGTGTGCGGGTTATCGATGAATCCACATGATTGCTTCGCTGCTGGCTGAGGCTCTTTGAAAGGCACTTGAATCAGCAACTCGGCCAATTCATCCACTGACTGAGTTACAGGGATGCCGTAGATGTACGCACTCTTTATCTGATTCATGCGGCCACCTGCTGGCGCACCTGGTCAACAAGTCTCAGCTGTTTGATAGGAACACAGCCAGGTAAGCCGTTGAGCCATACAACAGGCTCACCATGTTGGTTGTAGTTGGACATGCCGATAACGAAGGGGCCACGATCAGCTGCATTGAAATTTGTTGTGGCACGGAACCGAACCAGGTCACCTGAACCAATTCCATGAAGCTGTTTGAAGCTGCGCTGGTTAAGCCAGGCCACACACTTCTCAACAGCGCCAGCAATGCTGGAATCAAAGAAGGCGGCAGACAGGTCAGGGGAAATCCCTGCTTGGATCATTGCCGGTGTTGGATTCAGGCGAAGGATCACCCAGTCCGAACTCACCACTTTTGCGCATTTGGATAATTCAGCCACTAGCGTATTGATGTATTGCCGCTTCAAGTCAGACATGACGGTCTCCTGTTAGATAATTGCACTCAGACTGCGGTGGTTGATGGTTCTCACAACGCGCTCAACACGAGGGTTGCGTCTGATTGGTCTGTACTGGTGGTCGCTGGCGCTAAGGGCAGAGCACAGGCAGACCAGCAGGATAGGGATGTACTTCAGGTGGCCGCGTTTAAAACCTTCAGCGACAGCAGAGGTGATGTTCTGTGCATGCCACTTGTAAAAGACTGTGGAGCGAAGTGCTCGGATGTTGGCCACTGAGCAGTTCATAGCCCTGGCCGAAGCTTTCTCGCCATTGCCTTGAGCAGCCAGTATCACTACCTGGCTTTGTCTTTTTGGAAGTCCTTCGCACACCAGTTGCATAACCGTGAACCCTATCGGTAGTTGCATTCAGTGAAACTAGATTAACCAATGGTATAGTTATATGTCAATACCAATGGTTAAATTAATTTGTTATTATGCAAAAACACCCAACACAAACAGCCGAAGCAGTTGGGTATAGAGACAAGCATTACCCATCTGGGTTAGTAGAGATGACGCTGCGAAGAAGGTATCGTTGAAGTCAATAACAACCAGAAGAGGGATTGGTATGAGGAAGGCAGAAGGGGACGAGCTGTTATCAACTGTGGCAGGGTTTGTAATGTTCTTAGGGTTGCTATCTGCAGCCGGTTCTATTTATGTGGCAGGCACTGCACTCAATGGGCCTTTTGATAGTTTTGGAGAAAACGGGTTTGTTGGTATCTACCTAGTTTCAGCAGTCTCAATATTCATCTTTTCCCTGGCAATATATGCGGCATTGAAAGGCCTGGCAGATGTAATTTTCTTGCTTAGAATGCAGTTATTATCTGAGGAAGAAAGGATCAAATTCCTCTCAATTAGGGAGCTTGAGCAAGGGGTAAGTAAAGCAGAAGATAATGTAGGGATATTTATCAATAGCGGGAAAGAGTGGGTTTGTCACTGCCGCACTATCAATGCATACGATGCCAGGATGTCAGATCAGAACTGTACAGAATGCAGGAGAAGCAGGGAGTTTGTCTTAAACAACAAGCCTCAACCAGAAGGTTAACAAAGGGCTTATACCCCAGAAAGCAAAAAGCCGCCCAGAAGGCGGCTTTTAAAGATGCTTTATCGTGAGCGTCAGGCTGCTTTATTTTCAGCTTCCAGTTTGCTGACAGCGTTATTCCATGTCTGTTCAAACTCTAGCAGGCCTGCAATTAACTGCTTCAGCAGTTTAATTTTTTGAATTTCAATACTATATTGTGTTTTTTCCATAGATTTACCCTCTTGTACTCCCCGTTGATTTGTGCTAATGGGCATGGGTTAGCACAACTGTAATTATACGTAAACGCATAATATTAGCAACACTAATTAGTGCTCTATGGGGCGGTATGTCGCTATATGTCGCCAAGTGGAGGCTATTTTTAAAACATAGCCTCGTTGGATAATAGCTCAATTGCCCTATCAAAAGACTCTTCGTCTTGATTATCAATTGCTTGCACAATGGTTCTTAAATGGAGCAGATATTGACGCAAGTTTATGACAATTCTATTTTGTTCAGGATCACTCTCAAGCTCTGTAATCTTTTCCAAGAGAGGAATTAGTACCTGTAGGTTGTGATACATTTTCTTAATATCTGGATCTGGCAAGTGCATTAGCTGGAATCCAAAGCTATCTGCATGCACTAATACTGTATTACAGACCCGAACAATTGTGTTCCACGCGAAATCAATATATTTTTCGCTGTCAAAGTGACTGATTTTGCCGACCATCTCTGATGTCATCTCGCATCCTTTTTTATATTTATCTGCTCTGGAATTCCATATATATAAGGTTGATTTCCGATAATTCAAGCGCCAGCTAATTTTCTCTGCTATATCCTCTATACCAGCCAACAGGAAGCAAGCCTGGCTGAGCCCGTCGAAGTCTGGCGGGCTTTTTTAATCACAGTAACTTCTGCCTAATCGCTCCCACCTCTCGGAATTAGCCAGTTCAGCTATATCAATAACTTGAACCTGCCCACCCCTAATATCAAAGTCAGACGCCAGTACCTGGCAAATGTAGTTGGCAAAGCCTGATTTATCAGTGCCGTCGTTTAGCATTCCAACCCTAAATACTTGATCACTAGACCAAATCGCATCTACTACAGCAGGTTCAGCTGGGCCCTTAAAATAATTAACTGCGCGAATATGGTTAACAGAAGATTCAGAAGAGGTAGGAAGCTCTTGGGTGTTATAAGAGGATCCAAAATCATTAAGGTAAACAAGCCCAAAGCCAATAGAAATTGCAATTACAAGCCCGACAGCCCAATGGGCATTGCTGTTACTTAAAATTCCAAAGGAGCGCTTTTTACCAATTCCATGCTCTTTCATTATCTGCTCAGAGCAAGTGCCGCAAACTCCGCTTTCAGCGTCAGTACGTGTTCCACACATCTTGCAAGGCAGCATAATAGTTCCTCAATTTGATTTATTCTGGCAAGTAGCTTCCTATAACGACACCGCAAATATGAACATCATCAGTGATATCAATCTTTTCATAGGTGGGGTTGATTGGCTTTAAATATTTTCGCCCAGCATCCTCAATATATGATTTGAAGGTGTACTCTCCGTTGGCCCTGGCCACCACCCTGGCGCCGTTGGTGACCTCTTTGTCAGGGTCAACATAGATAATCATGCCGTGAGGGTATGACCGCTGCCCAGGGTATGGGCTGGTCATGCTGTCGTTAACAACCCTTAAGGCAAAAGTTCTTGGCCCAGCGTTTGAAGGGGCTGGAAGCCATTCTTCAGCATCACCGGGTGCATAGTTGTCTGGGCTTTCACACCAAATACCTGCATTCACGTGCGAGATCAGAGGTATTGAAAAATTAACACCGTAAGAGCTAGGAGGAGGCTCGCCAACACTGTTGTGCGCCTTTGGAGACAAAAGTACTGCGGTAGAGTAGGTGTTGATGTCTTTTGCCAGTCTCGGGCTGAATTCAGACACTGAAACATTCAAGACTTTGGCAAATATTGTTGCAATCTTCGCGTTAAGGGGGTTTACCCCGTTCAAATAATGGCTAACTGCCGCATCTGAGATGTCTGCTAAACCACCAACTGTGGACTGCTTGATCCCAAGCCCTCTCTTTTTTCTTTCCCATATAGCTTTCAGCGCATCACATTCCTGCTTCAGCTCGGGTTTGATTGGTTTCTTTTTACTCATCCGTGAAATATAAACCATAGGTTAAACCAAAAGAATTACCAATAGTATTGACTGAAAATATACCAATGGTTAATATGCGGTTAAGTTACAACTCAGGCGTTAGCAATGACCAAAATCAAATTGTCCGTTTTAGTGAAGCAGAAAGGCATTTCCCACGTGGCAGAAAAACTAGGGTGCTCACCACCTGCTATTTCTAAGGCCATTAAGGCAAACCGAGAAATTTATGTGACTGTTATAGGTGATGAATACCAAGCCAAAGAGATCAAAGATTTCCCTTCTGTCCATAAGGCAGCATAAGCACTGATCATGGTTCCCATGATGCCAATGCCTGGAGTGAAAAGCAGTCTATTGGACTGTATGTAAATTTATACAGTATTCAGAAACCGACCTGCTGCGGTGAGTTTGTAACGGCAGGGCATAGCGCCGATGGCTTTGGGGAGGTTGGCCACTGTTGATCCAGAGTCATTGGCGGTATGTGAATGCACAAGTGGTGATTGTGCGCGGCTCACTCGGTGGGTGAGGTAGTTCGCGGAAGCGCAACCGGAAACCTGATGTGTTGGGTGATACGGCAATGGATAACTTTGACACGCGTTATTGCATCCCACAAGCCAGAGCGACACACCTTCTGGCCACATACCAAGAATGCACCCGAGAGGGCCGGCTGGCAGCTGCACCGCCAGAATCTGAATCATCACTGTTGCGAGTGGTGGGGATGTAGGCCCGTACAAAGAACCCAGTAGTCGCGCAACCGAGTACCGGGCATGGCAGCCATGAAAGCTGACACCTGGCTCAATATGACCTCGACGCAGAGGCTGACGAGTCGCCGGACGAGAGTAACCGGCACCAATATCACCAAGCGGAGAAATCTAATGGAAAACCAGCACAGAAAGATCAAAGGCTATCGGGAACTGACTCAGGAAGAAATTGACCTGATGAATGAAATCAAATCGAAAGGCGCTGAGCTTGAACAGCTTTTACTGAAGTGTCGTGCAGTTGATGTAGCTGAAGGCAAGACAGGAGACCATGTTCATGACGACATGCTTAACGATGCAACCCGCTGGCGTGCAATCACGAACACGCATTTCCAGCAAGGTCTGATGGCGCTGACTCGATCTGTGGCTAAGCCTGACTTTTATTAACTGCCAATAACGCTATACCACCAAGCCGCTTAACTGCGGCTTTCTGGGTGCCAAAGCCCGCATACCAACCAACAACAAAACGGAGGTGATCATGAAAGATCACGAGAAAGAGTTAGAAATCTCTGCCATCCGACAAGCTTACTGGAAGGCGATTGATAAGGGTGTTGTTGCTGATGAAATCGCTGGCGCTCTTGGTCTTAGCGTTCCGGATCAAGGAGATTTAATAGCTAAAAGCTCTCCGGGGTTTGGATTTAACGCAAACAACGTTGTTCTTGGCTCCGATTACCAGGACAGCCTGACGGGATTCAAGGGAGTTGCTACAGCGATTTGCCATTACCTCTCTAGCCCCGAGAGACAGGTCTATCTCGAAAGCAAAGATTCCGGTCAGGCGAGATGGTTTGAAGAGTCAAGGCTCAGTGCCAGGCTGGGATTCCGGAAACGCCTGGGCGATCAACCCACCCAGGCATCGGTTGACAATATTGGTTAATCAAAGACATCAGCCATGAGTTTTTTGTATCGATCAAGAGCCACTTTGGGTATCTCGCTAACTGAGATGTTGGATACATCTTCCAGGAATACTTGGCAGTTCGCTGCCGCCATTACCTGGCTGCCGGTGGTGTGTACTAAATCAAATAAAACAATTGCTGAGATGCTGTTCTGGTCCGGATCAATACGCCAGTTTTTTGCCTCGATACTCGAAGGCAGCTTTGGTAGTTGCATGAAAAGTCCTCGTGGTTGTTGGTTGTTGTCACAAGCAGATTATCACGAGGCAGGGCAAGGGCCGAAGTCCTCAAAGCACGTTTATCCAGTACGTGTGCAGAGGCCAATAATTGATAGGGAGAGGGTATGAGTACAAAGGCTGTCAGCTGGGCGCTACACAACGTCAGGATAGAGCCTGTGGCCAAAATGGTTCTTGTCTCAATGGCAGAGCCTGCTGATGAGAATGGTGTTTGCTGGCCCAGCCAGAAGTTCCTGGCTGACTCTTCAGGTGTTCATGTGAATACTGTTAAGCGGAAGGTTAAGTGGCTTCAGGAAAAAGGCATCATCAGTGTCTTGAGAAGGCGTGTTGGTGTCCATAAAACAAAAAACAAATACCGTCTTCACATCGAGTCATCATATAACTTGCTGGACAAAACCACTGTACAGCCATCCAGTGACCCTGATTTCGATAGTACCACAGAGGTACCATCGAATAATGGCACCGATAGTACCAGAGAAGTACCTTCAAACGGTGGTGATAGTACCACAGAGGTACCATCGAAGGTACCAGAGAGAGACCTTCAATGCGTCGAAGGTACCACAGGTGGTACTTTTAAAGGTACCACAGGTGGTACCCGGAACCACCATATAACCACCACTAATAGTAATAGTACTGCTACTACTACCGGTGAGCATCCAATTTTCAATCAAGCCGAAAAGCCATCCACCCGAGACCGGGTGACCATGGATCCGGACTGGAATCCGTCTGATCATGTTTTCGTGATGCTGGCGCAACGTGCGATCACTGAAGAGTTTGCCAGGGAACAACTCGATGGATTTGTTTTGTTCCACAACGGGAAATCTGATCGCCAGGGAGCATTCGACTCCAAATTCCTAAAACACGTGATTCACAACTGGGAAAGCACAAAGACAGCAGCCAGGCCAATAACTCGGGACTGGCAACCAGATCCGCAAACGGTTTACAGACTCAACGGCATGAGCATTCCGAATGACTTCATTCGCGAAAGACTTGTTGAGTTTGTGACCTACTGGCGGGAGTCCGGAAAGCCTTCAAGCGGCTGGAATGCAAAATTCATGGAGTCAGTGATGACCTCATGGAACAAGAAAGTTGGTTCAGCAGCATTGCAAACACCCGGTGGCCAAGCCGTGAGCCAGCACGAAACAGACACCAACGCTGAGCAGTTGGTCGGTCGGTTAACTGATCGCAGCTGGGCAGAGGGCTGAGCCATGACTGCCACGACCGACAGAGTGATCATCCGCGTTGCCCTGGACCATCCAGGCTTACTGAGAGCCAAAGAGCTCGCGTTTGTGCGTGATATCGCAAAGCTGCCATCCGAGCGCAACCTGACACAGCGCCAGTTGGACTGGCTGTATCAGATTGGCAGAAACCGCCTGAACCTGGGCTATCCCACTCCGAAACCAGATCCTGTCATTGACCTTAAATCGAGGGCTTACCTATGAGTGAAACGCTGAGCTGATGCGAAGAACCAAGCAAACGAAACGCTACTCACCTACGGAGCGAAAAGTCATCGACATGCTGCATGATGCCATTGCCCAGATGCCCTGTGTGGTAACCGGCAGCACCGAATCCACAGTGCATCACTGTCACGGAGGAAGTTTGGCTGACATCGGGATTACCACCGCAATGGGCCAGAAGACAAGTGACTTCCTGGTGATACCGCTGGCTTTTGATTTCCACGTGGGTAACCAGGGCATTGATTCAGGCATTGGTGTGCGCACCTGGGAACAGCGCTATGGAACGCAAGTGGATCACCTAAAGCGCGTGTGCCTGCAATTGGGAGTGAATCTGTTTGAGCTGGCCGGTTTTGAACATGTGGAGGTGAGGTTGTGAGCCGTAGCATTAAGTTATTGCTGCCATACCCACCCAGGCAGTTAAACCCAAACAGAAAGCAGCACTGGGCACAGAAGGCCAAGCATGCGAAGTCATACCGCAAAACGTGCATGGCAATGACTCGGGCGGCACTGATGCAAGATAAGTTTGAATTGCCTGGTGGCAACATCCCGAAAGGGTCAGTGAAGTTGGATATTGATTTCTATCCGCCAGATAGACGCAACAGGGATGATGACAATGCCATGGCCAGTTTCAAGGCAGGCCGTGATGGGATTGCTCAAGCATTACGATGTGATGACAGCGTGTTCCGAGCATCACCTTTCTTACATACTGAACCACACCCAGGCGGCAAAGTGGTTGTGACAATTACGGTGACATAGCAATGAACGCAGCAGCCAGTCATGATTCATACAGCGCAGAGCGTCCGAGCAAAAGCGAATACTTTCTGTCTCGATTGAATGTATGCAGCCCTGATCATTCACTGCCTATGGGTTCAGGTAATAGCCAGGCTGTTACTGCTGGTCAAGTGGCTGCAGCGATCGCAATGAATCCGCCCTCGCTACCTGGTGCAAGGAAGTATGTTGATAAAGAGCTGGCGCTTCAAATGCTCGACCGGCTGTTGTTCTACAAGTACTCCAATGACGTGCCGGCTGGTCGTGATCTTTACTTCATATTGTTTTCAGTAATCATGAGCAAACTGATGCTGGAAGATCCAAGACCGATGAAACAGATAATCGGTGAGATTCGAGAGAACAGGGGCGCCATGCAGGCTTGTTGTGTTTACGCCATTGATGATGTGTGTCGACCGTCACTTCATGCAAACATATCAGCCCGACAGTGGGCAGCTCGCTTGAATATCAACAGCTATAAAACATGGCAGGTTCGCTGGCGCGATCGATACCGTAACATCCGGGCAATTGTTCAGGAACTAGATGACGCCATAATCAGCCAGGCAGCAAAAAAGATTTGAATATATGTTCAAAGGTGTTGACGCTTTCTCAAAAGTAGGGTACTTTTTTCTATGATAGCGATACGTGACTGTATATAAAGCCCGGCAACCAGCTGGGCTTTTTTGTGCCCGTCTGATTTGTATCGCACTCTTCAATACATCCCTCATCTGACAACATTCAGCCGCCTTGCATGGAAACGTGCCGGGCGGTCTTTTTATGGCTGGAGATTAAATGAGCGACCCTAATCGCCGTGGTGACTGGCACCTGGATAAGTCCGTATCGTTCGGTCATATCCTGACCACTGTCACGATATTGCTGTCGCTGGCCGCAGGCTGGGCAACGATGAGTGAGCGTATCGCTGTGCTGGAGCAGCAGCAGGCCGGATTTAATAGCCAAATTGTTGGAATACTTAGCAACCAGCGCTCAACCGACACTCGCCAGGACTCGGAAATCACTGAGATAAAACGCCAGATCCGCGAAGACTACCGGGAAATCAGGCGCAACCTTGATCAACTGATCAGGAGCCAGGTGGCAAGCGAGTAATGGACAAGGACAAGATCTACGAATCGCTGAGAGTGCATGAAGGGCTTTCTCTGAAGCCTTATGTGGACACAGTGGGAAAGACCACTATCGGTATCGGCCGCAACCTTGATGATAATGGCATCACTATTCAGGAAGCCTACCTGCTTTGCCAGAACGATGTTCAAACATGCGCCAAAGAGCTGGACAGATATCACCCTGGCTGGACCCATCTTGACGATGTTCGCCAAAACGTATTGCTGGAAATGTGCTTCAACCTTGGCGCTCCGCGGCTGAACCAGTTTTACAAGATGTGGGAAGCAGTAGAGCGCAGAGATTTCAAAGAAGCTGCCGCACAGATGCTGGATAGCAAGTGGGCTCAACAAGTCGGACAGAGGGCAATCACGCTTTCTGCAATGATGAAATCAGGTGAGTGGCCAGAATGAATACACATGTGATCCTGCTGCACGGCTTCAATGTAAGAGACGGTGGCAAGGGTAGCGTGGGCAAGTTGATGATGTTCTTTGAAGCAGCTGGCTGCTCAGTTGAACTGATGTCTTATGGTTACTTCAATGTCTTCATGCCTCGCTGGCGTAACAAGACAGTAGCGCGTGACCTGGCAGACAAGGTGGCCAGGGTCAAAGCGGCCGGGTATCGATGCGTAGTGTGCGCGCATAGTAATGGCGCTGCAATCACGCACCTGGCAGGCAAGAAGCACGATGCACCGATAGACAAGGTGATGTATATCAACCCGGCACTTGATGCCGGTGTGCGTTTCCCTGAGTCGTTTGGTGCGTTTGATGTCTGGCACAACCCGAAGGACATCATTGTAAAACTGGCACGTCTCATCCCGTGGCATCAATGGGGATCAATGGGCGCTGTTGGCTACACCCGGTTTGATCACCGTGGCCATAACTACAACATGCTTACCAACTTCGATTTACCCAGCGCGCTGCATAGCAGCATATTCCATGACCCAGCACGTGCCGTGTTCGGTCCTCTCATTGCTCAGAAGGCACTTGAATCATGAAAGCAATCAAACTGATCGTGTTGACCATGATCGTGGCTGTGCTGTCAGCCTGCGCTGTCTCAGCGAACATGAAGGATGGTTATCAGCCCGGTGATATTGCCAATGGCATGATCGAAAACAAAGCGTTCTATTGCTCGCCACCTTACCGTGGGATCCGGGCAGTGGGTCGATTCATTATCAGGGTGATGGGCGGTGTGACAGTGCCTGATGCTTGCAGCCTGATTGATGATGTAGCAGGTGAAACAGATGCGGAGTAGTTCAGAGGTAGAACGCCGGATTCATAATCCGGAGGCCGCTGGTTCGATTCCAGTCTCCGCTACCACACATCGCATGCCTCGCTTCGAGTCTGTGCCGATGCATCACAACGGTGCAGCGCGCCTTGTCATGGGCGCCCGAGGGGCTTTGGGTCCTTCTGGGAGTATAGACGTTTGTACGGACGCGAGGATGTCGGGATTTGCCAAAAATTTTCGCGGGTAAGTTCGACACAGGTTACACAGGTTAAATGCCCAAATCAAACCTTGCCAGCCTAGCAGAGTGCTCTGCCATCTTCGGTATTGAGCGAAAAACGCTGCAAAAATATATCGATCAGGAAGGCATGCCCGTTGTCTATCGTGGCACCAAAGGAAAGGCCGCGCAGTTGGACACCACGCAAGTATTCATCTGGCTGGTTCAGAAAAATTCCGGTGAAGGCTCGCCGATGGAACTGGCCAGACTTGGCAAAACCCAAGAGGAAGAGCGAAAGCTCTCAATCGAAAACGATAAAACTATGGGCCAGCTTGTCCCTGTGGAGGATGTTGTCACCCTTTTCTCAGAAACACTCGTGACAATCCGGTCCAGTCTGGAGGGCTTGCCTGGTCGACTCGCAGGCGGCAACAAGGTTCTGAGGCAGAAGTGGCTGAATGAAATCAGATCAACACTCAACTCGGCTTCCGAGCGGCTTCAGCAATATATTCAGGAAAGTGGAGCATCTGCCGCGACTGCTGAAGACTCCGCCGGATCGAGCGTCGTGGAAGTGGGCGAAGGAAAAAAGAGTTCTCCCAAAGGACGCAGCCGAACCCGGACCGTACAGTCCGACAAGGACGCCGTGGGTAATCGGAATAAGCGAAGCGTGCCACGCGCCGACAACAAAAAACGTAGCAGCAGTACTCGGAAGACAAATGTCAAAAACCGAGGGAGTACTGCTTAACCAAATTGGTCGCATCATGGATGACGACCCCCGGCCAATGATGTATGTCGGGCCGACTGAAAAAAACGTGCTGTCCATCAGTAACAGCCGGGTCACACCAATGATCAAAGGTGTGCCCACTTTGAAAGAAGCACTGGCAGGTGGCCACAAAGATAAGACCACCGAG
>CENR01019183.1_pt1 | contig 12004 bp, 11 predicted proteins | sample 530181 | NCBI WGS metagenome assembly CENR01 (sample SAMEA2619677, study PRJEB7988) | marine metagenome | biome: marine biome (ENVO:00000447); feature: surface water layer (ENVO:00002042); material: "saline water (ENVO:00002010), including plankton (ENVO:xxxxxxxx)" | depth 5 m | reverse complement strand
TTCATGTCAAAATGCTTTTAAAAAATTAATCTAACTGAACTCTGGCGGTTACATCAAACTTGAATAAGAAATCAAATGTGTCGCTAGCTGTTTGAAAAGTAACATTCTTCCCAACTAATACTAGTTCAATTTTGAAAGAAGTACCATTCAATAAAGCGCTTTCGATGACTGATACAGCAGCAGGGTTTACATCGCCAGGAGCTGCCTTATCGAAAAGAAGCACATCTTCTGTTTTAAGATGAGCATCAACAATTGTAGTTTCCAAAAGTTCGGTTGAATTACCTCCACTGATGATATTCAAAGTAACATCCAAATCAGCTTCATTTCCAGCATTAAAGCCTTCAACCTTATACCAAATCTTGTTGATGGTAAAACGCTGAAGTTCATCCATGTACTCATCAAACTCATCCGAGGTAATATTGATTTCACCTGTTTCTACAGTAACTGGTGGAGTTTCATTGATCAATTGACCAATCGCCACCGCAGGAACATCAAGAGTTACCGTAACAGGATCAGTTTCCACAACTTGGGAGATATCTGATTGAATACCAGCTTCTCCGCAGGCACTAATTATAGTGGCCATCAGCAAAATTAACAGTACGTTTTTTTTCATTGTTAAGGTTTTAAAAAGAATGCTAAATAATTATAAGGTTGAGCAGTTAAAAATATACTCAGTTAGTGTTTTGTGAAATAGAAGCGGTAATATCCCATACTACCTCAACAGTAAAATCACTTTCAATGTCTTTATCAAAGCCTGCAGTAACGATTAAATTAAAAGGCTCTTGGTTATCTATAATAGCTTCTAAACTGGCCACTTGGGCTGCACTAAGTTGAGAAGACGCATTTCCGCTTTCAAAAGCAGTAAAAAGTCCATTCGCTAACGTAATACCAGTAACCGATAACACCTCTGTGGTGGTACCATTTAATTCTGTAGAAAGACTTAAACTCATAAGAACATCATTACCCGCAGTGCCAGAGTAACCTGAAATTTCATATGTCAGCTGGTTAAGGGTAATATTCTTAATCAGTTCTGAATCTTCTGTAAATAGTGCCGATGGATCCACCAAGCGTTCAGCTGTATAGCTATTATTGGCACTATTATTCGCTTCGTCACTGTTAATAGTGAATTCATAGTTACCTACAGAAGGCACAGTAATTAAAATTCCGCCTTCATCGCAAGCAGAAAGCGTAATTAGAAACATAAGAAATAGGCAGATCTTCTTCATTGATTTTGTATTAACAGGTTACGTAAAGTTAACAATAAATTCGAAGCCTGTATTTTACATTTATATGGCTTAAAACTAATTCTGATTTATCCTAAAAGAAAAACTTCAAGCATTTGATTCGACTCTATTGACAGTTATCTTTGCAGCCGAAAACACGTGAAAGACAATTTCATCAATAAATAAAAGGTGGGATTTGACTAATTTGAGTGGTCTCTTAACGTAAAGATTAGTAAAAGAAATTAATTATTCAATTCAAATAAAAAACAAATGTCATTAGTTGGAAAAAAAGCACCAATATTTAGCGCACCAGCGGTAATTAACGGAGAAGAAATAGTAGAGGGATTTTCTCTTGAGCAGTACATCGGTGAAAAAGATGTAGTATTTTTCTTCTATCCGAAAGATTTCACTTTTGTGTGCCCTACTGAAATTTTGGCTTTTCAAGAGAAGCTAGGTGAATTCGAGAAAAGAGGCGTTGCGGTAGTTGCAGCTTCTTGCGACACTGAAGAAAGCCATTTGGCTTGGTTAATGACTCCTAAAAATCAAGGTGGTATTGAAGGTGTTACCTATCCTATAGTAGCAGATACGGCTAAAACAATTGCTCATAATTATGGCGTTTTAGCAGGAGATTGGAACTACAACGAAGAAGGCGAACTTACTTTCGAAGGAGCTCCTATTGCTTACAGAGGTACATTCTTAATCGACAAAGAAGGAACTGTAAGACAAGAAACTATCAACGATTTGCCATTAGGTAGAAATATCGATGAAATGATCCGTTTGGTAGACGCCCTTCACCATGTTGAAAAATACGGTGAGGTTTGCCCTGCAAACTGGGAAGAAGGAAAAGAAGCAATGAAAGCTACTAAAGATGGCGTTGCTGATTACCTTTCAAAAAACTAAGCTGAATTAAATATTTAGTATAAAAGCCCTCCTTAATGGAGGGTTTTTTATTTTTGTTCTGAATGGCTATTATTCTCTATAATTTATCCGTCCGTTTTTATCGCCTTGTTATTGGCTTGGTTGCCCCATTCAATGAAAAAGCAAAAAAGTTCGTAAGCGGTAGAGTAGGGATATTTGATCGCCTAGCAAAGGATTTTTCAGACATCAAAAGCCCTGTGATTTGGTTTCATTGTGCCTCACTAGGTGAATTTGAACAAGGTCGCCCAGTAATTGAGGCATTTCGTAATTCAAAACCTAATCATAAAATACTCATTACATTTTTCTCTCCATCAGGTTACGAGCTCAGGAAGAATTACACAGAAGCCGATTTTGTTTACTATTTACCAATCGATACAAAAAAGAACGCCAAACGCTTTTTAGATATCGTCAATCCAGCCTTAGTGATTTTCGTGAAATACGAATTTTGGTATCATTACCTCAAGCAAACCAACGAACGTAATATTCCGCTGTATTGCATTTCAGCCTTATTCAATGAAAAACAGCGTTTTTTCAAACCCAATGGAGGTTTTTTCAGAAAAACGCTCAACTTGTTCGATCACATTTTTGTTCAAAACGAAAAGTCTGAAAAGCTACTGCAGCAAATTAACATCAAACAAGTCTCTGTTGCTGGCGACACCCGTTTTGACAGGGTAGTAGACACCGTGAGCAACCCAAAGCATTTTCCATTGGTAGCACAATTCAGCCAAAACGAGCTCGTCATGGTAATTGGAAGTTGCTGGCCTGCCGATATGGCCTTCCTCTTCCCTATTATCAATCATTCCAAAAACATTAAGTTCATTATTGCTCCGCATGATGTGAGTGAAAACAGCATCAAGCAATTAGAAAAGGGCTTGAAGTTACCCCATTGCCGAATTACAGAAGCTACACCAGAAAACATTGATCAATCTCGAATCATAATTATCAACACCATAGGCATGCTTTCTTCACTCTATCAATATGGGCAATTTTCGTACATTGGCGGAGCCTTTGGAGACGGGCTACACAATATATTAGAAGCGGTAACTTTTGGGCTACCCGTAATTTTCGGGAACAACAACCTAGAAAAATTCCCTGAATCGTTGGCGCTAATTGAAAAAGGAGGCGCCTTTGCTTTTACACAGCAAACAGAGATTGACGAGTACTTCGAAAAACTTTCAACTGATATTGATTTCAGGAACAAAGCTTCTGAGATTTGTAAAACGTATATTCGAGAAAACACTGGTGCTACCGCCAAAATTATGGACAGTTTAACCCAATGGAACAAATGAGAGGAAGAGTCATTCGATCTACGGGTTCTTGGTATGAAGTGAAAACCGAAAGCGAAGAAGTTTTCAAAGCTCGATTGCGTGGCAAGTTCAAGCAAGACAAGCTGAAGGTTAATAACCCAATTGCGGTAGGCGACTGGGTAACGCTTGAACAAGAAGGCGAAGAAGGTTCGGCCGTAATCAAAACCATTGAGCCACGTACTAATTACATAATTCGTAAATCCACCCGTAAGTCTAATTTCTCGCACATTATCGCGTCTAATTTAGACCAAGCACTTCTGGTGGCAACACTTGCCTTTCCACGCACTTCTTTAGGCTTTATAGATCGTTTTTTGGTCAGTGCCGAATCGTTTAGAATCCCATGTATTTTAGTTATTAACAAAAGCGATTTACTCGATCAGGAAGGTTTAGAAATTGCAGCGCAATTGAAGGAACTCTACGAGAGTATTGGTTATAGAACTCTGCTTATTTCTGTGCTGGAAGAACAAGGATTAGATGAAATTAAAGCAGCATTAAAGGGCAAAACCTCTTTAATTTCTGGCCATTCTGGTGTAGGCAAATCTTCTTTATTAAATGCATTGGTACCCGAACTTGGTTTACGAATTGGTGAGGTTTCTACCTTTGCTAATAAAGGAACTCACACCACCACTTTTGCCGAAATGTTTGAAACCGAAGATGATGCCCGAATCATAGATACGCCTGGAATTAAAGAGTTAGGCTTGGTAGAAATGGAGCAAGATGAAATTAGCGACTACTTTCCTGAAATGAGGGCATTTTTAGGCCAATGCAAATTCAACAATTGCCTCCACGTAAACGAACCAGGCTGCGCAGTGCTAGAGGCCTTTGTGAATGGAGAAATTGCAGACTCACGCTATACGAGCTACCTAAGCATGCTGGAAGATTCGGACAATAGAAGGTAGCTGGTTTTATTTATTTACATTAAAACCAAACATAATTACAAGTTCCAGTTTCTACATTATATTGGTAGAGATTAATAACCACTCAATGACTACAAACAAGCTTGTAGAAAGCGCAACCCTATGGCTTTCCAACCCCATTCCCTCTAGCCTTGAAGAAGGTATACAAAATGCTAATGAACTTCTTATTGACCTACAATCAGCGGTAGACAATAACCGAAGCTCAAAGCAAATCATTGGCCCTCTACTAGGTAAAGTAAAAGCCATGCAAAAGAGAATTGAAAACATGGAGCTCGTAAACTGGGTAGCCATTGGAAAAGGATATTTGGCGATTGGACACCGGCCAAGCACGAAACTTACTGAAGATTTAAAACTTCAAAATAGCACACATATTTTGACCTTGCTTTCAGAAAACGAAGGCGCTAAAAAAATTAAAATCCTTACCGACAAATCAAATTTAAAATGGCTTTGGCTACCCATGGAAAGCGCAAAGCCATTGGCAGAAGAAAGAACCGAAGAACTCGGTGCTTTACTTTCGGGAATGAAAGATATTTTAGAGCAAGGCGGTAAGATATACCTTCACTGTTCTGCGGGAATTCATAGAACAGGGATGATCGCATATGCATTTCTTAGATTTATAGGCTTAAGCGCGGAAAATGCCATGCAGAAGCTTAAAGAGTTGCGACCAGACACCTACGAAGGCGTTGGAGAAGAACGAACTGCCTGGGGAGAAGAGATAGTGAAGAAACTAAAAACCAAATAAAATAGGAGTAAGAGAAGCAACCCTCACCCTAGTTTATTTGTGTGTAATAATTATAGACCAAGCCTATCTTTAACATATTCAATCTTGGTTTTACCGTGTTCAGCAGGCTTTCCGTCCTCGCCTAGGTTTACCATAATAATCTTATCAATACTCAAAATATCTTCTCTAGTAAGCTTGTTTCGTACTTCACACCTTAATGTGATTGAAGTACGACCAAAGGCCACAGCCTCAATTCCAATTTCTATAATATCTCCCTGCCTAGGGGCATTTATAAAATTGATTTCAGAGATGAATTTGGTTACTATATGTCTGTTTTCAAGTTGAACAATAGTATAGAGTGCGGCCTCTTCATCTATCCATTCCAAAAGCCTACCTCCAAACAAAGTTGAATTAGGATTTAAATCTGTGGGGCGTACCCATTTTCTAGTGTGAAAGTTCATAATTCGTTTTCCGTGAGTTTTTAACCTTACCCGATTTATTTAATGGCATAAATTTCCGCCTTTCGGAACTATTAATCAAATTAATGGTATCTATATTAGTATAGACTAAAGCTATACAATGACCTTACAACAACTTGAATACATCGTTGCGCTTGATACACATCGCCATTTTGTAACTGCCGCTTCGCATTGTTTTGTAACACAACCCACGCTCACTCTTCAAGTTCAAAAACTTGAAGATGAAATGAATACCCTGATTTTTGATCGTTCGAGGCACCCAATTGTACCTACTCCAACAGGAGAACTTATTATTAACAAAGCTCGACAAATTTTGAGAGAGGCGCATCAGCTAAAAGAATTGGTAAACTTAGAAAAAGACACCATTACAGGTAGTTTTAGAATTGCGGTTATACCTACGGTAGCCCCTTATTTAATGCCGAGATTTTTAAAAAGTTTTTCTGAAAAACACCCTAACACGCATTTACAAATTAGGGAAATGGAATCAGAAGAAATTATTCATGCCTTAAAAAATGATTTTGTCGACATTGGTATTTTAGCCACTCCGTTAGAAGAATCATCCATTCGAGAAATCCCATTATACAATGAGCCTTTTCTAATATACAGCTCAGAAAATCACTCGCTTTACGGGAAAAGCAACATTAAACCAGACAGCCTACCCTTGTACGGTCTTTGGCTCTTAAATCAAGGGCATTGTTTCCGAAATCAAGTACTGAATATTTGTGATAAAAAGAAACAATCTGACAACCCAGGCTTTTCATATGAAAGCGGTTCTATCGAAACCCTGAAAAACATGGTGCGCTCAAACATGGGCTATACGCTTGTTCCGGAGTTATCGGTGATAGAAGAATTGGACGACCCAAGAGTAAAGCGCTTAGAAAGCCCAGAACCTATAAGAGAAATTAGTTTAGTGGTACATAAGAGCTTTACCAAAGAATCACTTATTGAAAAATTGCGTGAAGAAATCCTTTCAAACATCCCAGGTCATTTTCAGAAGGGGAAAAAATTCATCAAGGTGAAATGGAGATAATTTTTACCTAAAATTTTAAATAAGAGAATCACTTAGATATTCGTTTTGACAACCAGCTACTTTTGATTCATCATAAACAAAGAACAAAATGAATATTGATAGCACACTTCTGAGCCTTGCCTTATTCTACTCTGGAATTATAACTTTCATTGTATTGAAAGTTAGAAGCCATTGGAAAAAATATCACTATTAAGCAGACTTCCTTTTCACCTAAAGGAAAAATATACTACTAAATACAGCCCAATGCAATGTGTTAATCGCCATTGTACTTGGGCTGTATTTATTCTACCCAAAAATTAAGCTTTGCTATAAGCTCCATTTTTAAATCCTCTAGCTGAATACCTCTCATTCGTGCAGTACTACTAGCCTTTAACTTTTTTACTTCCAAAAGGTGCTTTCCTCTTCCCAGCTCAATAACATCTATCACCGCTAAGTACCCTTTTTCGCCATTTGAAGCATGGGTTTTGAAAGCGTAATCTAGGTTAGGGTATAATATGCCATCAATGTATACCTCAAAAAGCTGAGTTTGACATGCCAAAGACTGTTCCAAACGCGCCTCATAATTCTTATCGCGCACTAAATCATCTACATTCAGAGTAGTGTCCATTTGAACTTTCATTCCAGCTTTGAAACCTTGCAAAACACCTTCATCTGGGCTAAGCTTATAACTATCTGGGCACAACAATTCAAGCGTACTATTATCCTTTGGGTTGTAGCGTAAAAAAAGCTCAAGAAAACCATTCTCAACATATTTAGAAGGCAAACTAAGTTCACGAATAAATTGGTCATTTGCCCTTAAATCATCGTAAAAGCCCTCAACCATATACCCTTCAGAAATATTAGTCCGCTCTGGGTAGAACACATTTACATCCAGCGCATCGGCCCTGAGCGTGACCAGAAGCACCAACAATAGCACCGAGGAAACTCCTATGATCTGCTTTTTCTTATAGGTGGTAATAAGGTGATAATAAATTGACCGGTATAAAATAGATAAGGTGATTACCGAAAAGAAGCGATAAATGGGGTAATACAACACCGAAAACCATTTTGATTTCTTGAAAGCACTAAAAAACAAGGTGTCGAGAAAGAAGATTATAGCCAACACAAAATAGAAAATGACCGCAAAAATTGCTACCAAATTCATTATCCCTACCCATATTGTCAGTTCATTAGAAGTACTGAGCATTACGGTCACACTCAGCAAGCTTACCCCTATGGCTACAACAATTACTACGGAAACAATGGAAAAGACCAGCAGAAATGTATAGGCAAAAATTACACTAGAAATCTTATCTAGGTGAACAATCAGTTCGTCAAGAGAGCGAACCTTCTCTGGCATATATTTCCTAAACTTTCCTTTAAACGCAAGCTTATCATAGTCGATAAAACTCGACACCGAACTAAGACCAACAATGCCAATCCAAAACCCTCTGAGCAAGAGGTGAATTAATAAGTTAATAAGGAAGAATTTCATCCCGATTGGGATGGTGTCTAAAATGAAGTTAATAGAAATACTAAGCAGCGGATTGATTCCATTCGCTCCTGGGTTCAGTTTATTTTCCTGAATATTTCGGTTGATTTCGGCATACTCTCCAATACCAGTAACAAGCAAAAAAATGGAAAAACCAGTAATAAGAAGCTCCAGCTGCCAACTTTCTAACTGAAGATTGGCCACCCATCGCCTCAGTTTACTTTCATCTTTACCTTTGGGTCTATCAATGTTTGTCATGGTTGAATAAGGTTGATCAACCAAAATAAACAATTCTTACCTATAAATCTTAGCAACAAGATTTGAACTACGTTTTCATTATTGGTTTATGCCCAACAAAAAAAGGGACAGTCTTTCAACAGTCCCTTCAAATATGTAAAAAGAGTAAATTACTCTTCTGTTTTCTCTGCCTCTTCTTTTTTAGCTTTTGGCTTAGCCTCAGCTTTAGTTGAAGTTTCAAATGAAGCTTTTAGTGCTTCAGCGTCAATTTTAGCAATTACAGGGGTACTTGTCAATTGCTTGATTTTATTAACCCTATCAGCAGACCTCTGCTTATTTCTTCTCGCTTTTCTTTTTAATCTCGTTATCCCCATGATAGTACTTGTTCGAAATGAGGTGCAAAGATAAGAGTTTGAATAGAATTTATAAACCCCTAGCGAAATAAAATTCACATAAGTTTTCAATATTCTCTTTAAGAACAATCAGATTAGCCCTGCGTTTAGTAGTTTTGTATGATTAAAACCAACAAGAATGGCTCAAAAACCCTCATTACCCAAAGGTGTTCGTGATTTCGGACCGGAACAAATGTTCCGTAGAAATTACCTTCTAGACACAATAAAAAGTGTTTTTAAGAAATACGGCTTTATGCCATTGGAAACTCCTGCTATAGAAAACTTAACAACCTTAACGGGTAAGTATGGTGATGAAGGCGACCAACTCTTGTTCAAAATTTTAAATTCAGGTGACTTTCTTTCGAAAACTGATTCGGCTGACTTTGAAGCTGGCGCTAAAGAATTAAGCAAAAAGATTACTGAGAAAGGCCTGAAATACGACCTTACCGTTCCCTTTGCCCGATACGTGGTAATGAATCAAAATGACATAGCTTTCCCGTTTAAACGCTATCAAATACAACCCGTTTGGAGAGCGGACAGACCTCAGAAAGGCAGATACAGAGAGTTTTATCAGTGCGATGCAGATATTATTGGAACCAACTCATTGGTTTGCGAAGCGGAATTAATGGCAATGGTAGATGAAATTTTCTGTGCCTTGCAGTTAAAAGATTATCAAGTCTCCATTAGCAGCCGAAAAGTATTAGAAGGTTTGGCCGATGTAATTGGCGCTACTGACAAGTTTTCGGCCTTCTGTGTTATTTTGGATAAACTGGATAAAATCGGTTTAGAAAAAATGCTGGATGAAATGGCTCAATTGGGAATTGCTCAATCTGGCTTAGATAGACTAACTGCAATTCTTGAAATTGAAGAGAGTAACGAAAACAAAATTGAAACTTTGAGAAAAGTATTCATAGGTTCTGCCGTAGGTATTGAGGGTTTAAATGAAGTTGAAACTACTTTAAAGCACATGACAAGCTTAGGTGTGCCTCATGACAAAACACACTTCGACCTTACTTTGGCCAGAGGCCTTTCTTATTATACAGGCATCATATACGAAGTAAAACCTACATCCGTAAAAATGGGCACTATAACCGCTGGTGGCCGATACGATAACCTTACTGGTGTATTTGGCCTAGAAGGTGTTTCTGGAGTTGGTATTTCCTTTGGGGTAGACAGAATTTATGACGTATTGGATGAGCTAAACCTTTTCCCTTCCAACCAATTGGGCAATACAAAAGTGATGATCACCAATTTTGATGAAGATTGCTTAGCCCACGCATTAGGCCTTTCTACTCGCTTGAGAAACAACAACATCAACTGCGAGGTATATCCAGAATCAGCCAAGATGAAAAAACAATTGGGGTATGCCAATAAGAAAAACATACCTTACGTAGTTATGGTTGGGCAAGAAGAGATAGACACCAACATTTACACGGTGAAAAACATGAAAGATGGTGAACAACATAAGCAAACTTTGTTAGAGTTAATCGACTTTTTAAAAGAGCATTAAGCACTCAACTCACAAAGCCTACTTTCATAAATAAGTTTCGCGAAAACCAACCGTTAAACAATAAGTGAAATCAAATTAAAACCGATTTGAAGATTAACTCTAAAGCGCTTTCAAAATTCATTACGCCTTTCGGTGTTCTGATTTTATTGCTTTGTATGTTTTCGAATCAGAATAATGCACAAACTGCCAGTACTCCAAACGGTAACTTTGAGGTCAACGAAGTAGTTGGTTGTGCCCCTTTTACTGTGACTCCCACAAACTTACTAGGTGGTGGAGGTTCCATTCAATACAATTATGACAACACATTAAACCCAGGTGATTGTACTGGGAATTATCAGGCAGACCCTTTTAGTTGCACTAATGGCTCATATACAAACGCCATAGATTTCACTTACACTACTCCTGGAGATTATTATTTAGTTCAACTCAATGGCAATGCCCCAGATGGAAACAAAGTAAGCTATATCAAAATTACAGTAATTGAAGCCATTGAGCCTACATACGATGTTTTTGCCTGCGCTAACAATGAGGTTTTTCTAGATATAGATTTCACCCAAGACAGCTATGACAGTTACTCTATTGATTTTGGCGATGGCAGTTCTATCCAAACCATTGATAAAGCCACTGATTCAAACGAACTGGCTTATACTTATGCTATAGCTGGGGATTATGACATTACCGTACAAGGCCTTGCTTCTGGTAACCCCACTAACTGTTCAACCAGCACAAAGACAATAAGCACGCTCGACAGCTCCCCCACTCCTGTGATCAATAGTTTGGAAGTAATGGACGCCACCATGTTTGAAGTTAACTATGAAAGCTTAGACAGTAGAATTGCACACACTTTAATGATTGAATCAGAAGATGGAAGTCAGCTTGACGTCATTACCTTAAACCCTGCTACTAATGCCACAAACTATACATATACGAACAGTAATTTTGATTTCGTAAACATGGTTTACTCAGTTAAGATTGAAAGTGCAGACCGTTGTAATGCCAATGCAATTTCTTCAGAAACCATTTACTCCATTGCCTCAGAATACACGGCTGCCTATTTAAGTAGCGATATTCAAGTTGATTTTAACTTTAACACCAGCGCCAGCGGTTTAGACCAAATTCAGTTTTATGAAGGCGGTAGTTCTCAAGAAACGTTTTCAATAAACACTGGGTCAGTTCAAAGAACACTAAGCAACTGCACATTGGTTGATAGTTACTATTTCCAAGCAAGCTTTGGTGCAGCAATCTCAATTAGCGCTCCAATCAACCCTGATTTAAATGGGACACTTAGCCCACCAGCCATACAAAATATGGACGGTGAATTAGTAAATGCTACTTTCGAACTTGATTTTGACCAAGCCCCAGTAAACGCCACCAGTTATACTATTTTTAAAAAGAACCCCGATAATACTTTCAGCTCCATAGGAACATCCACAACTCCAGACTTTATAGATTCAAACTTAAGATCAGGACAATTAGAGCTTTGCTATACTGTAGCCTATGAAGATGAATGTGGCAATATTTCAGAAATGAGTTCAGAATTCTGTTTCCCGCTTTCCGTTGGAACAATTCGTTTACCAAACGCCTTCACTCCAAATGGCGATGGAGTAAACGATACGTTTACAGTTGGTGATGGAGTTTTCATTAATTTCAAGATGCAAATTTTTGATCGTTGGGGTAGTTTAATATTCAATTCAACCAACCCAAGTATTGGCTGGGATGGCAACTATAATGGTGCGCCAGCAAGCATAGGCGGATATGCTTATCGAATTTCGTTTCAAGACGCGGGAAATACCACCATT
>CENR01073704.1_pt1 | contig 12064 bp, 8 predicted proteins | sample 530181 | NCBI WGS metagenome assembly CENR01 (sample SAMEA2619677, study PRJEB7988) | marine metagenome | biome: marine biome (ENVO:00000447); feature: surface water layer (ENVO:00002042); material: "saline water (ENVO:00002010), including plankton (ENVO:xxxxxxxx)" | depth 5 m | reverse complement strand
CCTACGCGTTCCCCTTTCAGAAAATTATAATCGAACTTATTAAAAAGCTCTTTTTCGCCATAGCTTTTGGAAACGTTATGAAGTTCTACCACTTTAGTGCCAAGACGTTCCATATTAAGCTCCAACTGAACTTCGTGGTCGTTACGACGCTGATGGGCGCGTTGCTTAATTTCAGAAAAATCGTCTATACGACTCTTGCTTTTGGTAGTTCGTGCCTTGGGTTGGCGACGCATCCAGTCTAATTCTTTTTTATAGAGTTGTTTTGCTTTTGCTGTTTCGGTGGCCTGGTTTTCAATACGGGCGTCTCTTTTTTCCAGGTAGTAACTATAATTTCCTTTATAGCTATACAATTGGCCTTCGTCCAGTTCAACAATTTCATTACAGACACGCTCCAGGAAATAGCGGTCGTGGGTAACCATAAAAATGGTGAAGTTTTCCTTGGCAAAGAGTTGCTCCAGCCACTCGATCATTTCCAGATCTAAGTGGTTGGTGGGCTCATCCATAATGAGTAAGTCTGGATTTTGCAACAATGCTGAAGCCAGTGCCAATCGCTTTTTTTGTCCACCGGAGAGACTGCTCACTTTAATGTCAAGGTCTTCCAGTTTTAATTTATGGAGAATTTGGGTATAGCGGGTTTCAAAATCCCAGGCGCTGTGAGCGTCCATGGCGTCGAAGGCAGCCTGGTATATTTCAGTTTCTTCTGGGTTTTTCAGTGCTTTTTCGTAGCGGGATATCACTTGCAGGATTGGATTGTCTGAAGCTAATATGGTCTCTTCGATCGTGAGATCCGGATCAAGATTGGGCTCCTGAGAGAGAAACGCAGTTTTCAGGTTTTTACGGAAAACGATTTCACCTTCGTCTGGTACATCATCGCCCGAGAGCATGTTTAATAAGGATGTTTTTCCTGTCCCGTTTTTAGCGACAAAGCCTATTTTTTGTCCTTCATTAATGCCAAAGGAAATTCCAGAAAAGAGGATACGCTCCCCAAAAGATTTTGCAATATTTTCAACTGAAAGATAATTCACGAATACAATTTTTTGCAAAATAAGGTGTTTTTAGGGAGAACCCGTAAAATACCTTTCATTATTGTGAAGGTTGCTTTATATTTGTTGCAATACAAACCTGCCTATGAACTGTAAGTACCTGTTTTTACTACTATTGGTTGCCTTAGGTTTTACATCGTGTATTTCCACGAAACAGCTTATTTATCTTCAGGAAGATGAAACTACAGTAGATAGTTTGTATACCCTTCAGAAAAAACAAGAACCGTATAGAGTACAGGTTAATGACCTGTTGAGTATTCGTGGGAAAGCGCTGGATCCAGAGTTTGTAAGCACGTTTAACCCAACGGGTGACGCCAATCCTAATGCGACAGGAGAGGAGAGACTTTATTACGATGGTTTTGTGGTAGACCCCCATGGTGCTATTAGAATCCCTAAGCTTGGAGAAGTTGCCGTTCTGGGGCTAACGGTCGATGAGATACGTCAAAAGATTGAAAAGCAGCTCACTGAAGAATATTTTAAACCCGAAGCAGAACTTTTTATAACTGTAAAACTAGCAGGTATCCGGTACACTATAAACGGTGAGATAGGTAACCCAGGGTCAAAGATAATTTACAGAGACGCTTTAACTATTATGGAAGCGGTTGCAAATAGTGGTGACATAACGCTAACTGGCGATCGACAGGATGTAGTTATAATACGGCAATATCCTGCCGGACAAAAAGTGCACCATATAGACCTTACTTCGATAGACGCTATGAACTCTCCCTATTACTGGGTGCAGCCTAACGATCTTATCTTAATAAACCCCTTACCACAGAAGACCTTGGGTACCGGGACAACAGGGCTGCAGTCATTCACAACCATTCTTACGGTGTTTACTGCTTTAGTAACCACGTACTTATTATTTACAAGACTATAATGAGTGAAGACTTTAACATAAACGATGTACAGGTAAACTTTGATTTTAAGGGGTTTTTGTACAAGTTGCTCAGTTATTGGCCACTGTTCTTGATCTCCTTAGCGATTGCCTTTGGAATTGCCTATTACGTAAATGTGCGAAAGCTGGCGGTGTACCGTCTGGACACCTTAGTAACCATTAAAGACGATCAAAATCCTTTTTTTACGGCAAATACAAGCTTAACCTTTAACTGGGGAGGAACGACCGATAAGGTGAATACTGCAATTGTAACCTTAAACTCACGTACCCATACTGAAAAAGTAGTAGACCGTCTACAATACTATTTAAATTACCAGAGAGAAGGGAAGTACCAGTTGGTAGATGCGTACAAGCAAACACCGTTTTTTGTAGAGGTAGACACTACACAGCCACAACTGTTAGGACAAAAATTTAAAGTGGTTTTCAAAGATTCGGTAACCTTTACGCTCTCAGCTGAGGTGGAGACAGAGGGCACCAAGGCGTTTCAGACATACAATAAGGAGAAGGAAAAGCTACGAAAATTTGTACCTGGCGGACTTCAGGAAGCGACTTTTAAAATTGGCGCTCCTGTAAACACGCCCTATTTTCACGGAACGTTTCTGCCAAACGAAGATTTGAGCGTTCGACCTAACAAACCGTATTACCTTAGCTTCACCAATTTTGACAGTGCTGTAAAGCGTTATTTAAATGTTGCAGTGAATCCTGCCACACAGGGGTCTTCGGTATTAAACCTAAGTCTGGCTGGAAGAAACAAAGCGCAAATTGTAGATTATTTGAACACGTCTGTTCAAGTGCTGAGTGATAATATGCTGGAACGTAAAAACCTGTTTGCTACCAAGACAATTAAGTTTATAGACAGTAGCCTGGGAGTAAAATCTCAAGAATTAAAAGATGTTGAAAAAGAGCTCAATGAGTTTAAAGACAAGAATAATATTTTTGATTTAAATTCTGAAGGCACCGAAATAAAGGGAAAGCTTAATGCGCTGGACCTTAGAAAGGAAGCAATTGTCAGGGAATTAAATTACTATAATACCCTCGAAGAATACCTGCGCACACGAAACGATTATACAGAAGTTCCTGCACCCTCGGTCGCTGGTATTTCTGAAAGTAGTATTGTTGGTGGTGTTGCACAAATAGTGCAATTAGCACAACGAAGAAGCACACTGGAATATTCTTATAAGGAAGGTGCCACGCCCTTATTGGATATAGACAGACAGATAGATGCAGTAAAAAATGTTCTCTTAGAAAATATAGCCTCCACCGAAGGACTCAAGAGCCAGGAGTTGCGGGATGTTAATCGTGAAATAGGTGCTCTGGAGTTTCAAATTAGAAAGTTGCCCAAAGAGCAGCAGGACCTTCTTAAAATTGAAAGACAGTATAGTCTAACAGATCGTGTATACAACCTTTTCTTAGCTAAAAAAGGAGAAGCAGATCTGGTAAAAGCAGCCAATGTGAGCGATGTACAGGTAATTGACGAGGCAAAAGATACCGGGGGTGGTAAAATTGGTCCCAACACCCAACTTAATTATGTGATGGCGTTGCTTTTTGGGCTTATTCTTCCGTTTGTGTTTGTATTTCTACGGGTGTTTTTTGATACCAAAGTCCACCATTTAAACGATGTAGAGCGTAATTCTAAAATCCCTATTCTTGGAGTGATTGGTAAAAGCCGATTAGATGGAAATCTTGCCGTACTTTCCAAACCAAAATCTGCAATAGCAGAGGCGTTCCGGGCATTGCGTTCCGGGCTTCAGTTTTTGTATAGAAAACAAGGGATTGAAGGGTGTAAAACGGTGCTCATAACTTCTTCGGTAAGTGGAGAAGGAAAAACGTTTACCGCTATTAACATAGCTTCGGTATTTGCGTTGAGCCAGAAACGTACGGTTTTGGTGGGACTGGATCTTCGAAAACCTAAGATTTTTGACGATTTCAATATTAATAATACCATCGGGGTGGTAAATTTTCTGGTGAATGATGCTGCCGTAGCCGATATTGTTCAGCCTACCAAAGTCTCTAATTTAGATATCATTACATCAGGTCCCATTCCACCAAACCCTTCCGAATTACTGATGAGTGAGCGCATGGAGTTGCTGGTGGAACAACTAAAAGAAGAATACGATTATGTGATCTTGGATACGCCGCCTATGGGCTTGGTGGCAGACTCCTTAGAACTATTGAAATATGCCGATGCTACCATCTATATGATACGCCAAAACTATACCCGCAAGCGCATGCTGGCCATGATCAATGAAAAGTATAAACGCGGAGAAGTTAAGAACATAAGTTTTGTATTAAATTACTACCAGGAAAAGGCCAAATACGGGTACGGCTACGGCTACGGTTATGGCTATGGTTATGGCTACGGAGGCTATGGTAAATACGGCAATGGGTATCACGAAGAAGAAAATTCATTGAGCTACCTGGAACGTTTCGGAAATATTTTCCGTAAAAATAAATAAATGGAAGTATTTAAATACTCCTCTCATGCTTACCAGAAAGCAACAACATAGCAAACGTTTTTTTGACATAACAGCTACCTTGTTAGTGCTCCCGTTTGTAATAATTCCTGTACTTTTGCTCCTTCTAATTGCAACCTTAGTTACTAAGGCAAATGGTTTGTATGTGCAAACGCGTATTGGACAGTTTGGGAAACCTTTTCAACTCTATAAAATACGCACCTTAAAAGGGATTGAGCATACCGATATTGTGGCAATTAAGAATAGTGAAACTCCTTTTGGTAGTTGGTTGCGACGCAGTAAGCTAGATGAACTGCCACAGCTATGGAATGTGCTGAACGGAGAAATGAGCTGGGTGGGACCAAGACCTGACGTACCTGGGTACGCAGATGCACTCCAGGGTGAGGATAGAAAAATTTTATCGCTAAAACCTGGAATTACAGGACCTGCAACGCTCAAATATAAGGATGAGGAAGCACTGTTGTTAAAACAATCCAATCCTTTACACTATAATGATACAGTGATCTGGCCGGATAAGGTCCGGCTGAATAAAGGATATATGAAAGACTGGAGTTTAAAAAAGGATATACGCTACGTGTTGCAATCTGTTTTTGGTTGACGAGAGCGCGTTCTAAGAAGAGTACTATAAATAGAGCTATAAATTAAATTGAGAATGCGGGAAGAAATTCCAGCCTTCGCAGGAATGATATGACAGAAAAACCAACCATTGCAATTATAGGCCTGGGCTATGTAGGCCTTCCATTAGCTGTTGCCTTTGCTGAAAAGTATAACGTAATAGGCTTCGATATTAATGAAGCGCGAATTGCAGCACTCAACCAGGGAACAGACCATACGCTGGAAGTAAGCGATGAACACTTACAACAGGTGTTAAAAGGAAACGATTTGGGTTCGTTAACAGTAACGACAGATGCGACTGCTATGGAAAAGGCTACCGTGTATATTGTAACCGTACCTACCCCTACCAATAAATACAACCAGCCTGTGTTAACTCCGTTGGTAAAAGCGAGTGAAACCATTGGAAAACAATTGAAAAAAGGGGATGTCGTTATATACGAATCTACCGTATACCCGGGAGTAACCGAAGAAGTATGTGTGCCTATTTTGGAGGAGTACTCCAAAATGACCTTTAATACAGATTTCTATGCAGGGTATTCTCCAGAACGTATTAACCCAGGGGATAAAAAACACACCGTCACACAAATATTAAAAGTGACTTCTGGTTCTACCCCGGAGATCGCGAAGGAGATAGATGCGTTGTATGCTTCGGTAATAACGGCAGGAACACACTTAGCACCCAGTATAAAAGTAGCCGAGGCTGCCAAAGTGATAGAGAACTCACAACGGGATATTAATATTGCGTTTGTAAATGAGTTGTCTAAGATCTTCCGTTTGCTGGATATTGATACACACGCCGTGTTAGAAGCTGCAGCGACTAAATGGAACTTTATAAAATTTACTCCTGGCCTGGTAGGAGGGCACTGTATAGGGGTAGATCCTTATTACCTGGCACAGAAAGCACAGGAAGAGGGGTACAACCCGGAGATCATTCTGGCTGGTAGACGTATGAACGATGGCATGGGGAATTATGTAGCCCAAGAGGTGGTGAAACTCATGATTCAGAAAGAATGTAAGGTGAAAAACGGTCATGTGTTGTTAATGGGGATCACCTTTAAGGAGAACTGCCCGGACATACGCAACAGTAAAGTGATAGATGTTATTGAAAACCTTAGAAAATACAACCTTCATATAGATGTGTACGACCCGTGGGCAAATGCTACCGAGGTCTACAATGAATTCGGACTGCACTTACTTACCAGTACAGACCAGCTTAAGGAAAATTACGAAGCTGTAGTGATGGCAGTTGGACACAAGCAGTTTTCAGACTTTCCGTTCGAGAAGCATTTAGCGTCGCCTTCGGTGGTGTTTGATGTAAAAGGCTTTTTGCCTAAGGAGAAAGTAGATGGGTGTTTGTAATAGGTGTTGGTTGACAGTTGTTGGTTGATAGTTGTCCGTTCTCGGTTGTCCGTTACTAGTTAACTACAAACCTTAAACTGTCTCGTTATTAGTTTATAAATTAAAAGTATTACAGTGTATACCACAAAATATCACCCAAAACCGTTAGAAAACCTCTCCTTTTTAATTACCGGAGGCGCTGGGTTTATTGGTTCTAATCTAGTCGAATATTTATTGAAATACAAGGCTAAGAAAGTCCGTGTACTGGACAATTTCGCTACAGGATTCCGTGAAAACCTGAAAAAGTTTGAAACCAACCCTGCTTTTGAATTGCTGGAAGGCGATATTCGGGATGTGGAGACGTGTAAGCGGGCTATGGTAGGAATAGACTATGTTTCCCATCAGGCAGCTTTGGGCAGTGTGCCAAGAAGTATTAACGATCCTGTGACTTCAAACGATGTCAATGTTTCTGGATTTTTAAATATGCTCGTGGCACAAAATGAAACTGAGACCGTAAAACGTCTGGTGTATGCAGCCAGTAGCAGTACCTATGGAGACAGTAAGAACTTACCTAAAGTAGAAGACACCATTGGAAAACCTTTATCTCCTTACGCAGTCACCAAACTGGTGAACGAGTTGTATGCCGATGTATTCCATACAACCTACCAGACCCAGACCATAGGTTTGCGCTATTTTAATGTATTTGGCCCCAACCAGAGCCCAACGGGAGCCTATGCAGCGGTTATTCCCTTGTTTATGCAAGCCCTTAAAGATGAGAAGTCGCCAACCATAAATGGCGATGGCGAACAAACCCGCGACTTTACGTTTGTGGAGAATGCTGTGCAAGCCAACGTAAAAGCTATGTTTGCAGGTAAGGAGGCCGTAAACGAAGTGTTTAATGTAGCCTACGGCGAACGTATAAGCTTAAATTCGCTATGGGCCGATTTGCAAGCTGTTTCAGGAAAAAGCCTTACGGCACAACACGGTCCTGATAGAAGGGGAGATGTACGGGACTCTTTAGCAAATATTGATAAAGCAAAAAACCTATTGGGCTATGATCCTTTGTTTTCGGTGAAGGACGGGCTAGAGGTAACCTGGAAGCAGTTTTAGGCTTTAGATTGTAAGGAAACCACGCGAATCTGGCTGTGCAATGCTGGAAACAAACCTCCGGGAAGATTTGAATTTTATTTAGGTAAACGCTACATTGCAGGCTTATAGCATTTCTACGGCTAGGCGTATGAAAAAATTTATCTTCAGATCTTTAGTATTAGGTGGTGTATTGTTTTTACTACTATGTATAGCTGATTTTGGAATATCAAATGTACTCAGAAACTCAAATGGGCCCAGAGGGGAAGGCCAGGTCTGGAATGATATATATCAGGGTAACGTAAATGCAGATCTTGCTATTTACGGTTCTTCGAGAGCATGGGTACAGATAAGTCCTTCCATTTTAAAAGATACGCTGGATGTCAATGTCTACAACTTCGGATTAAATGGTCATAGCTTTTGGCTACAGTATTTACGACATATAGAATACCTGAAATATAATGAGAAGCCTAGTACTATAGTGTTGTCCGTAGATGTTTTTAGTTTAGCCAAGCGCAAAGACTTGTATCTTTATGAACAGTTCCTTCCTAATATGCTCTGGAATAATAATATTAAACACTATACACAGTCTTTTCTAGGGTTTGAAACTATTGACTACTTTGTTCCTTTGCTTCGCTATAAGGGCGAATTTGATTTTATAAAAAAAACATATAAAAAAAGACATCGAGCCCCCCTGCGCCACCTTGGGTATAAAGGGATTGATGAAAAATGGGATAGCCTGCTTGAAAAGAAAAGAGCTGAAAATAAAAACTATAAGAGCGCAATAGATATGGGGACTATGGAGCTGTTTTATAAATTTATTGAAGAGTGCAACAAAAAAGACATACACTTAATTTTTGTCTATGCGCCAGAACATATCACAGGACAAAATTTTGTACAAAACCGAGATGAAATCATACACATTTTTGAAGAAGCTGCAACCCAGAATAACATCCCTTTTCTTAATTATTCTAACGATACTATTAATCTTAACAGGGCTCATTTTTATAATGCCTCACATTTGAATACAAAAGGGGCAGAATTGTTTTCCAGCCAACTTGCTCATGATCTGAAGCAATTGGGTCAATTAAAGTAAAATTATGAATTTATTATTGTCATATCATATCGCTATATTAGCGAACTTAAATTTTATTTCTTGAAAACAGACGAAAAGGATATTTGGCTTTATGAAATTTCTTCGAAAAAGAAGTTATTTGACCTTAATCTTAAGGAAATATGGCGCTATAGAGATTTACTTTTTCTGTTTGTTAAAAGAGATATTACCACATTGTATAAACAAACAGTTCTAGGACCATTATGGTATTTTATACAGCCGTTGTTTACTTCTTTGGTATTTACGTTGGTGTTTAATAATCTAGGTAATATTCAAACAGGGGGTGTACCTCCGTTTTTATTTAATCTTGCTGGGATAACTGCCTGGAACTATTTTAAAATATGTCTCACCAAAACCTCTAGCACATTTACTTCCAATAAAAGTATATTTGGTAAAGTATATTTCCCAAGAGTGATCATGCCAATGTCTGTTACCATTTCTAACTTATTAAGATTTGGTATACAATTATTAATATTAATTGCTTTTTATATTTATTATGTATCAAACGGTTTAGACATTAGTCCTAATATTAACCTGGTCTTATTTCCAGTGTATATACTTATGATGGCATTATTAGGGCTTGGCTCTGGTATGATTATATCTGCTTTTACAACAAAATACCGGGATCTTAAGGTGCTGCTTAATTTTGCTGTGAGCTTATTAATGTACCTATCTGCAGTTCCATATCCTGTTTCTGAGGCAAAGAGTAAGTTTCCAGACTTTGTAGCAAACTTTGTGAGTTATAATCCAGTTACTCAAATAATAGAGGGTTTTAGATATATGATTTTAGGAGTAGGCGATTTCTCTGTAGGCTCTCTTATATACACAATTGTGATCTGTTTTATTTTATTTTTTGTCGGACTAATAATTTTTAATCGTACTGAAAAGACTTTTATAGATACAGTTTAAACTCCTATTGGTACGCTATATGGAAGAACCATTATCACATATTGTAATAATTTGGTCTAAGGGTAATGAAAAGAAGCCTGAAATTGATGAAGATTTAGAGAAATCATTTCATAACATTTCTAGAGTTTCTGTAACCTGGGATAAAGCACTGTTTTTAGAAAATTTAAAACGATTTTACGCGCATTCCCTTCAAAATAAATCAGAAGAAGAACTCAAGCAAATACTCACCAATAAAATGGAGCATTGTGGCGACGCTACATTTACTGCCTACATTTTTGATGATTTAGAACCTTTATTTGAGCAACGAAAAACTTCTAATGGCATACAACTGGTCAACACCAATGTTTTTGATAAAAAGAGTAAATACCGTAATTGGCTTGGAGGAGGTCATAAGATTCATGCTTCAGACACATTTTATGAAACTAATAAGGACCTTGTACTTCTATTTGGGAAAACTATACAGGATTTTCGTATACAATTCCCTCCCTCCAAAACTACCCACAGTACAAATCAAAATATTTTAGGAGTTCCACAATTTAAGTCAGTTCAGGATTTATTTTTTGTTTTAAATAACACTGTTCAATACACAGTGCTAAGGAATTTTGAAGGGTTGCCAGACGCTTACTTTGTCGATTCTCACGGAGATATTGATCTATTGGTAGAAAATAAAAATTTCACCGCTTATGTGACCGGGGCAATAAATGTACATCCCGAAAATGAAGATAGAGTATATCATGAGATTCTTATTGCTAATGAAAAGGTCCCTTTTGATTTTCGATATCTGGGTGACGGATATTACGACACGAAATGGCAAATGAACATCTTAAAGAATAGAGTTTTTGAAAATGAATTTTTTAGGATAGATAGCACAAATTATTTTTTTAGCTTAGTATACCATGCTTATATTCATAAAAGAAAAGTAAGTTCAGATTATAAAAAAAGGCTTGTGCCTATTGCAGAAAAGCTGGGCTTACACTATGATCCAACTCAAAATGATAAGACTACATTTAATTTATTAAATAAATTTATGTTGGATCGTGGATATGAGTATGTTTTACCAAAAGATGCTACTGTTTTTTTTAACAAGAAATTTATTGAACAGGATGAGCTTATTGAATCAAACATCAAAAATAAAATAAAAATAGCTTCATCAATTTCCCGAACTCAAGACAATGCCTACCTGGCAGAGGTGTATGAAACGGACCAGGGGATCTTAAAGGTAGCAACTAATCCTATTGTCACCAATGAGATTGTTTTTTTAGAGAAAATGGCCTTTAGTAAGTATGTTCCGGCAATTCTTGACACTACACAGGGAAGTATTAGTTCACAGATTGTTCTGGAAAAAATTAACGGTTTCAGATTTTCAGACCTGGTGAATACTCCTGATTTTTGGAAAGAAAAAAATGTAAGATTATTCGTTGGGCATTTACTCCAAATTTTAGAAGAGTTAATTACACAGCAAATTATTCATAGAGATATAAGACCAGCAAATATACTGGTAGTGAAAACAACAACCGGATACGAACCCAGATTAATAGATTTTGGTTGGGCTGCTCACGTTTCAGAACTTAATGATGTGATAACGCCAGTGGGACTTGGTCACGTTTATTCCTATCCTGATGAGGGGTTTTCTGATGTATATTCTATGGGAAAGTGCTTAAAATTTTTAGGAAAAAATCTTCAGTTTTTGGACGCAACAACAAAAAGTCTATTAAATTCTACACCAAAAGATTATGAAGATAAGGAAGGTCTCTTAAAAATGATGGAATCATTACAGCAAAATTTAAAAAGTAAACAAACAAAAGCCAGCCGTAGTGATACGTTGGCGCTTATGATTAAGCGTTACAGGGTTAACAACAGGCTTACAAATGTACTAGGGAAGAAATGGGTTAAAAAACTGAAAAAGAAGCTATAAGTAAAACTAGAGACAGGCCTACAGGAAATCCTGATAAATTTAAGAGCTAGTCACATAAAACCAGTATATTTAAACTAAATACCAAGATAGTGAGTGTAATATTAAGAGCTGAAAATATAAGCAAACAATACCGTTTGGGATTGGTGGGTACAGGTACCATTACCCATGATCTAAATAGATTCTGGCATAGAGTCCGCGGTAAGGAAGATCCGTATATGAAACTGGGTGATGTTAATGACCGCTCTGTATATGCTACTCAGGATTATGTATGGGCACTTCGTAACATCAACTTTGAAATTAAAAGAGGTGAAGTGCTGGGTATAATTGGTAAAAATGGTGCTGGTAAATCTACCTTACTTAAAATACTTTCTCGGGTTACCAGTCCAACAACCGGAGTGATTAAAACAAAAGGACGAATTGCTTCTTTACTTGAAGTGGGTACAGGCTTTCATCCAGAATTAACGGGTCGTGAAAATATATACTTAAATGGAGCAATTCTGGGTATGAGTAAAGCCGAGATAGCATCAAAAGAAGAAGAGATCGTTGAGTTTTCGGGATGCCAAATGTATATAGATACCCCTGTAAAACGCTATAGTAGCGGGATGCGGGTACGGTTAGCCTTTGCTGTGGCAGCACATTTAGAACCCGATATATTGGTTATAGATGAGGTGT
>CENR01029159.1_pt1 | contig 12072 bp, 9 predicted proteins | sample 530181 | NCBI WGS metagenome assembly CENR01 (sample SAMEA2619677, study PRJEB7988) | marine metagenome | biome: marine biome (ENVO:00000447); feature: surface water layer (ENVO:00002042); material: "saline water (ENVO:00002010), including plankton (ENVO:xxxxxxxx)" | depth 5 m | reverse complement strand
ACGGTCTTTCCCCTTCGTCCCAACTCGATAATCAGGTCCTTGACCTGACGCGTACCGATCGGATCAAGCCCCGTTGTGGGCTCATCGAGAATCAGGAGATCGGGATCGTTGATGAGCGCTTGGGCAATCCCGATGCGGCGCTGCATCCCCTTGGAGTATTCTCGAACCGGTCGGAACTGGGCGTGCTCGAGCCCGACCATGTGCAGAAGCTCGTCGATGCGAGCTTTGCGAGTCTTCGCATCGAGCCCGAACAGCTTCGCGTAATAATCGAGCGTTTCACGGGCGTTGAGGAACGGGTAGAGATAGCTCTCTTCGGGGAGATATCCGATCCGCTTCTTGATGGCCACATCGGTGGGCGCTTTGCCAAATACCGCAACGCGACCGCTCGTGGGCTTCAGGAGCCCGAGGATGAGCTTGATCGTCGTGCTTTTGCCTGAACCGTTGGGACCGAGGAGCCCGAACACCTCATGCTCTTTGATGACCAGGTCGAGCTTGTCGACCGCACGCGCACGGTCACGCATCCAGAAGTCCTTGAAGACCTTGGTCAGCTGCTGGCAGCCGACGACGGCTCGCCCATCAGGTGCGTGCTGACTCGTATTGGATGACATGCTCGTCGTTGCCTGGGTCATTTAATCTGCGTCCTGTGCCTGAATCCCGCGTTGGGTTCTGTAGAAATCTTGCTGTGCTTCGAGTCGGCGCTGCTCCTGCTGTCGGCGTGCCTGCTCACGACGCTCGAGTCGTACGCGCTCTTCTTCCCAGTCCTGATCGGGGTTGATGATGATTTCCGCCTCGCGTCCCTCAGGGAGGTACATCGTCGAAACGAAATCCTTGTTCAGGAAAGCGGCCATCGCCGAAGACCAATCGCGAGCGATCATCAGAGTTGGGTTCGCTTCAAACTGCGACTGCTTTGCATAGAACTGCTCCAAATCCGCGATTGCACGGGAAACGCGTGACGAGGCCTGGGCTTGTGCATTTTTCAGAATCTCGGAGACCTCACCTGAGACCAGTGCGAGAGTCGACTCTCCCTGCCACTCAACCTCATCGCCCATCATGACCGCGTCGATCTTCTTGAGAAGCACCTCTGCCTGATCCGATTCACCAAGCTCCGTGAGACGCTCGTATTCGTTGATCATGGAGATGAGCACACCTGAAGCGCGACCCGCGACCTCGTTGAGCATCTGCTCGCGCTGGAGCAACGCGTCTTCGCGTTCCTTACCAGCGTTTTGTGCTGCGGACTGCACAGAAGCGAACCGATCTGAGAGATACAGCGGCGGGGTCTTGCGGACCAGCACCACGCGATCGATCACGATCCCGGTATCAACTTCATCGAGCGTGCGTTGTGCGTGCTCGCGGATTCGCTCGCCGATGGATTCAGCAGATGCCTTGAGAAGATCATCGATTGTCGTCTCTGCCATCGTGTGCACGATCGCGCGACGCACCGTGAGCCGGACGACCCACTCCTCGTCCTGAGGGCGGATATTCTCAACATACTCGCGATGATCCGATCGGTGATAGTTCACCCGGAACTGTGCATGCGCGATGTTCTGATCCGCCGTCAAAATCATTGAATCGGCGCTTGGGTTCAAGCGACCGCTGGAGTTGAATCCGCCGAAGTCGGCGTTGAGCAGCTCGTCGTCGCTCATAGATCCGGGGCGGGTAGGCATGAAATCCCGAGCCATGGGGATCTCGACCGCGCCGGCACCGACTCGGATCATCTCCCCGATCGGGTAGGGCGCAGTGAAGTGAGCACCGGGCTCGATATTGGTCTGTGTGGGCTTGCCGAGGAAGACCTTGATCCCGCGCTCACCCTCGTTGATCCGCTGCACCCCTGAGAAGAAGAACAGCACCACAAGGACAACCATACCGAACTGAAGAAAGACATATGTGATCTTCAGCGCGTCGGCGAGCGACTGATTCGCCGCATCCATGCGTGCCCGGTTATTCGTATGGGCGCTCGTGGAGCGCCGATCGAACCGGACGGATGCTGTTCGCCCCGAGATCAAGCCGGGTTCGGGCGTGGCTTCGGCGCCATTCACGGCATCGTCCTGCCCAACCACAGATGTCTCTGGGCTGCTCTGATCTTGTTCGTGAGGATCACTCATCGATCAGTCCTCCGCTCCGGCTTCGGCCCTTTGCCTCGCGTCTGGCGCGGGGATCTCGCCCTGCGACTGCTTGAGAATCTCAGGGTCGAAGAGCTGCATGCCATAATCGCTTGTCGAGAAGATCAGCGTGAACTTCTTGGCCATCGCTTCGCGCATCAGCTTGATGTTCTGGATGAAGACCGCGAGGTCGGGGTTGATGTTCTGCTTCGCCAAATATGGTGCGGCCTCTTCTTCCCCCTTCGCGAGAATCTCGTCGGCGCGCCTCTGGGCGAACGCACGGATACGCTCAGCCTGGCTCGTGGCTTCCGCATTGATCAGGCGTGCCTTCGAGCGTCCTTCTGATTCGTACCGCTCTGCCAGTCTGTCGCGGTTGGCCCCCATGCGGTTGATCACCGCCGCGGTCGTTTCCTCGGGGAGAACGATTCGATCGATCCCTACGCTCAGGATCTCGATGCCGTACTCACCCAGTGACTGGCCGCCGGTGCCACCCTGAGTCAGAAGCCCCTGAACAGAGCGTTCGAGCTCGGGGATCACCGACTCGCCCTGTTCGCTGGTGAACAGGTCTTCCATCCGGTATCGGCTTGTTTCACCCAGCGCGCTGCGGAGCAGGTCTCTGAGCACATCGTTCTCTGCCTTCGCGTAGTGCTCCTGAGCACGGTCGCCCGCGTTCGAGAAACTTCTGAAGAACTTCAGCGGGTCCGAAACGCGATAGAACAGGTACGACTCAACGATGATCTGGAAATCATCGGCCGTCTGCACCGTTTCCGATCGCGTCTGCACGATCCGTGTCCGCTTGTCATACTTCGTCACACTCTGGAACGGGTAAGGGGCTTTAAAGTGCAGCCCAGGCTCGTCGACGATCGAATCGTCATTCGCGCTCCCGAATGTCGTCTTCACCGCGATCTCCGTGAAACGCACGGTGTAGGTCGCGCTAAATGCGACCAGAATCAGGATGAAGAGTACCGCAAAGATTGGAATGAATACTGACTTGAGCTTCAACACGGCTCGTTCTCCATTGTTGCCCTGCTCGGCAAGGATCAGACGCTCCGGGGCATGCCCGGGCGTTCATATCAAGGGGTACTGGTTTACTGGAAAGCCTCGCCGCGCTCCGCGTCGAACACGGTCGTGCCGGCTTTCTTGTCCTGAAGTTCGAGACGGACCTTGAGCGATTCGAGTTCGCCGGGTGTCAGGTACACCCGTGACTCACGCATCGCCTCAATCAGTGCCTCGAAGTACATGTTACTGCGGTAGAGCTCCGGCGCTGCAAGATACGCTTCCTGCTGCCCTTGCAGCAGGCTCGCGAGCCCGCGCTCGCTCATGTGGCGTACCCAGCGGTTTGCGCTGGCGCTGAGAATGAACTCGCCGGCCTCGCCACCCGCTCGCTCGAGCAGACGCTGAACCTCAAGTTCTGCCTCAATGAACGCGTCTGAATCGCTGCCCGAGCTCCGGCGAAGATCATCCAGCGCCACAAGCTTGGCACTGATTTCTTCCGCGAGTTCAACCGAACCTGCGATATCCGCAAGCTTGGCGATCTGTGATTTGCGTGCCTCTTCGATCAAGGACTCACGGTTCTGACGCGCCGAGATGACTCGCTCAAACGATGGCGCAACCCGCGTCGGTGGGTGCACGCCGTTGACGCCGACGAACAGAATCTCAATTCCGGCACCCTGCCCGTCGTTGAACTGGCCATAGGCCTCCGATAGACGATGCTTGAGTTCCTTTGGCATACTGGTCCGACTCATGGCGAGAATCTCATCAATCGCACGCTCGCCAAGGTACTGCGTCACAACACGACGACCGACCTGAAGGAGCACCTGCTCGCGTTGACCGGGAGCCGCGAACTGATCGAAGAGCTTCACATTCCTCACGACATAGTGCATGGGGACTTCGGCCGCCACGAGAGAAAGCTCCGCGACCGTGCTTGTCGCTTCGTCGTCTCCGCGGGTCTCAATCTCGGGATTTCGCTCGGGCTGTACGATGTTCAGCCGTTCGCCGCGTGTGTGATTCTCCGTCCAGAGAATGATGTTCTTATCTTCTTCCGGAGGATTTGATGCGAGATGAAGAACCCGAACACCGGTCGTGGTGCGGACTTCCTCATCGCCACGCCCGACCGAAACCGGGGTTTCGTATCTCGAGAACGGCCAGGGCCATTTAACATGCAACCCGGGCCCGACATCCCCGTCACCGGTGTCGCCGAAGCTAAAGAGCGGCTCAGAAATCACGCCGTTGGTCAAAATAAGCCCACGCTCATGGGGTTCGACCACAACGAGCGAGGACATGAGCCAACCGATCCCGACTGCGATCGCAACCAATGTCACGATCCATTTGCTCAGGAGCTGGTAGAACCACGAGCTCGTGACATCGATACCAAACTGGTAGTTGACCGCCTCACCAACATTCTCGGCGATCCGATCAGGGGCCGCCAGAAGACTGAGGAATCGAGAGTCAAACGCGGGGCGTGGGAGTTCGCCCGGTTTGCGAGGCCGGTACAGATCAAGCAGGATATTGAGGATGATTTCCGCACCGTACGCCATCATCCCGATCGAGATGATGTACGGCCCGTAGTTAACGAGCAAACCAATTCCGAGAGCGAGCTCAAGGAATCCGCCGATCGCGAGGACAAGTCCAACGAGCGCGGCCGCGACGGAGGTTGTCGCGCCTGCACGCAGATTTGACCACGCATCGACCTTTGCCATCCCGGATACAAATCGGGCAAAAACAAACCCGACGACGGCGATCGAAATCCCGACCGCGAGCGCCCAGCCCGGCTTGGAGGTGGTATTGAGCGTGTCTGGCTCGATGCTTTGGAATGCGCCGAAACCAAACCAGATTGTGATTAACGCGAGCAGGACAGCCGTGCCAGGAACAATCCATTTGTACATAAACGCGAGCCGACGCGCCGCGACTCGCAGCTCATCACCTGTGCTCTCGAACGCGCTCGCGGCTGCTGCGCCTGTGACGGCGAGCTGCTCCGCTTCCATGGTTTCGATTCGCTCGCGCCGATGCTGATCGAAGACCAGCAGAAGCACACCCCAGACAAGAACGCCACTTAGCAGGAAGATCGTCCCTGCCGCCGCGCTGTCATCGCCGGATGATTGAGCATAAAAGAAAACGGATAGCGTCAGAACGAGTTGGATCACCAACCCGATGATGGCCGTGTTCGCGGCCTTGCGGTAAGTCAGATAGTCGCCCTGATTCATTGGGTGCGTCGTCCTCTGTCTTGGTCGCGGTGGCGCGTACGCCAGCTGTGTGTTTCTGGATCGCGCCTCGCGCGTCACCCCGTGCCCACACGCCGGGGTGGTGATACTAGGTGCATCAACCGCGTCTGTGGTACGCGTCCGGAATGCGGTTTCGTCGCCTTGATCGCGTCCCCACGATGAGCGACTCCTGCTGTGCCCCACCGTACGAGCGGTATCGCGATCCGGTTCACACCCACAAGCATAGAATCTTTATCTTTCTCCCTACGCCCACCGAACTGTTCTCAGACAGATGCGTAGCACACATCACCAGCATCCCCACGAAGGGGCATCAGCGCAGACCCTGCGCTCCCACACACGCCGTGAACCACCCTATCATCCGCGTCCATGCTCACGACTGTCATACCAATTGCCCGTAACGCACTCAAAGAGAGCATCCGTCAACCGGTGTTCTTTGTCATGCTGTTGCTCGCGGCGTTCATCCAGCTCCTCAACACTTGGATCGTTGGATTCACCATGGGACCCAGCAATGTCCCAGGAGAGGTCACCGGGGACGACAAAATGCTCCTCGATGTGTCTATGGGGGGCATTTTCCTGCTCGGGATCATGCTCGCCGCATTCATATCGACCGCAGCGATATCCCGTGAGATCGAGAACAAAACCGTCCTGACGGTGGTTTCCAAGCCCATCTCACGCACAAGCGTGATTCTGGGCAAGTTCCTCGGAATCTCGATCGCGATGCTGATCGCCATCCTGATTATGGTCGCGTACCTGCTGTTTGGGGTTCGCCACGGGATCCTCTCAACCGCGGCCGAAGACCCCGTCTGGCCGGTCATCCTCTTTTCCGTCGGCTCCATCCTGCTTTCAATCATCATCGGCGCCTTAGGAAACTATGCCTATGGATGGTCATTTGGGCAAACTGCTGCACTGACCCTCTTGCCGCTGCTCTGGATCGGTTACGGCATCTCATTGTTCGTCGATGAAGACTGGGCCCTCATGGACCCGAGCGAGAATCTCAAGCCACAGATCATGCTCGCCTGTGCCTGTCTCGGGATGGCCCTGCTGGTTATGACCTCGATCGCGACAGCGATTTCAACCCGATTCGGGCAGGTCATCACCATCGCGTTCTGCGCCGGCATATTTATCATCGGCCTCTTATCGAACTACTGGTTTGGTCGAGATATCTTCGAGAACCAACGATTCGGACAGGTCGCGCTCGTCGAATCACCGACGGGCCTGGATGTCTACGACTTCTTCAACGATCAGGTCTGGGCACTCGCCGCCGAACGCAACAACATGGAACTCGAAGAGTTCATCGAGGCCGGGTTCGACCCGCGTCGGTATGTCACGCTCAACGAGCTCCTGAGCTTCGATCAGGAACCGCTCAAGGACGACACATACTTCAATCAGGTCATGCTCCGGGAGCCCGGATCGGTCCTCTACATCACGATGCTCGGCCCACCCCGCGAGGACATCCAGATCGGTGATCCCGTCTACTACGGTGCTTCCCCCTCCGGCGTCGGCATGATCACACCCGAGTTCGCCCCACTCGAACCGGGCACCCCGCTAGAGAAAAATGCACGGGATGAGCCCGGATTGTTCATCGTGGACATGGACGATACGCGAATCTCGATTATGCAGATCGGACGCGATTCCGTCGAACTCACCCGCCCCCCACTTCCGGGCGATTCGCTCTTCCGTCAACGCACGGTCACACACCCGGTCCCGCTCGCGATCTGGTCCGTCGTACCGAACATGCAGTCGTTCTGGTTGCTCGACGCGATCACCCAGAATCAGCCGATCCCGCTCACGCATGTGTTCCTCGTGTACGCATACGGCATCTGCCAGATCGTGGTGTTCCTGTCGCTGGCGGTGATCCTGTTCCAGGGTCGAGATGTGGGTTAATGGTCTGCTGATTCGCGATCGGCCAGGCTACGAAGCTCTCCGTTCAGCGATGCAACTTCTTTGAGCAACATAATTAGTTTCAAGCCGTCTCGAAAAACTCCGGGCGTGATTTTCGGAGCATTTTTGTCGATCTCTGACACGAGAATGTGCTTGGAGTACAGCGTTGCGGATGGACCGAGCTTGCGAATGATCAAAGACGCACCGTAACCGGTTGAGAGTGTATCTGCGACTTCAAGCAATGAATCAAGATGCAGCTTCTCCGGAACGAACCCTTTGCCTTTATCCCAAACGAGTAGCGAGCCTTCGATTCTGATCGGATTCCTATCCCGATTGAACCAAGACTGAATCATCACACAAAGAGAACCAATCAATGCAAGCCCGAAAAGGAGCATACCCATCAGCGCGAAGAACTCAAGATAGGTGATCTGCATGTTGAGATTGCCCTTGAGCTTCATGATCACGAACATGACACCAGTGATCAGCAACAAGAAGATCATCCCCCCGATCCATAGGCATAGCCCCAAACGAAATGCCTTGGTGGAGATTGACTTCCAGTCGGTGTCGATCAGCCACTCGCCCTGCAAATGCCCGATCAGCGCATCCCGCCGTGCGATAAGCTCTTCGCGTGTCTCGCTCATGACACGCCGGCGATCGCCCGTCCGTAGACCTTCACGCACTTCTCGGCCGCGCCGTCCCAGTTGAGCCCGCGCAGCTCGAATCGCCCGTGCTCACGCAGTGTCTGGCCCAGCGGCGGGTACTTGAGCACCGCCACGATCTTGTTCGCCATCTCGTCCGTGTCCCAGAAGTCCACCTTCAGGCAGTGCGTCAGGACCTCGGACACACCCGACTGCTTGGACACGATCACGGGGACATCGTTCCGCATCGCCTCGAGGGGTGCGATCCCGAAGGGTTCGGAGACGCTGGGCATGACATAGCAGTCCGCCATCTGGTACACGCGATCGACATCGCGCCCGCGCAGGAACCCGGTGAACAGCACCTTGTGCCCGATCCCGATCGCCGCGGCGTGCTCGATCATCCGAACTGCCATATCGCCCGAGCCCGCGACAACGAACTTGACCTTCTCTTCCTTCTCCAGCACGCGCTTGGCCGCCTGGATGAAGTACTCTGGGCCCTTCTGCATCGTGATGCGCCCCAGGAAGAGCACAATCCTGTCGCCCTTCTCGATCGCAGCACCACGCTCGGGCTGCACCTCGTGTTGCGCGACACCGTTGTAGACCACATCGATCTTGGAGTCGTCCACGCCGTACTTGGCGTGCACGATCGCCTTGGTCAGGCGAGAAACAGCGATCACCCGGTCCGCGCCCTGCATGCCCGCCCGCTCGATGTCGTACACCCCCTGATTGATGTGCTCGCCCGAGCGGTCAAACTCGGTCGCGTGGATATGGCAAACGAGCGGCTTGCCGGTGATCTGCTTGAGCAGCAGCCCCGCCTGATAGGTCAGCCAATCGTGCGCGTGGATGACATCAAACTTCTCGGTCAACCCCAGCGCCGCCACGAGGCGGGCGTAGCGGTGCGCATCACCAAACAGATCGGACCCATACCCGCTGTCGCCGGTGCCCAACCCCTCGACGGAATCGAGCAAGGCATCAAACGCGTCTGCGATCTGGGTCGCGCTTGCGGTCTGCAGTGCCTTGAATCCACTCGGGTCACGAAGCGCCGATTGTGCATGCGATTGCACCTCGTGCGACTCTCGGATTTCCTGGATCAAACGGGTGAGGGTGTTCTCGACATCGACCCCGGGGTACGAACTGGGGTAACTCGACCGGAACTCCTCGATCCGTCGTGTCAGGGTCTGAATCAACTCCGGATCTCGCTGCTGCAACTCATCGAGCGTTTCGGGCTCACTCCCCCCGCTCGCGGGCTGGGGCACGATGGCACCCTTTCGCAGAGATCGTGCCCGATGCGCAAGCACTCTGGGCCCGATCAGTTCGACATGAGATTGATGCCCCTCCGGGACGGCCTGAGGGAGGACAAAGACCACCTCATGCCCCTGGTTGACGAGTGAGCGCGTGAGCCCCTCCACCGCGGTCCCAAGGCCGCCGGCCATAAAAGGGGGAAACTCCCATCCGAGCATGAGTATGCGCATGATTCGTGCTGCCTTCGCTCGCGTTCAGGACGGGGTGCGAACCCTGCCCTTAGTCCTCGTCGTCTTCTTGCATATCCCCGAGTTCACGGAAGACCGTCTCGTATCCCTTCAGCCAGATGAGTGCATGCTCAGGGGCATCGGGACTGCTTAACGGGGTCGATAGTTTCGATCGGAACACATACACCTTCTGCGGTGACCGGAAATGCTCAAACTCGACGACCGCATCGACATGCCCGAGATCGATGATCTCCTCTTCGAGTAACTCGTCGAGCTTATCACCGGTCCCCACGAGATCACCCTCGATGGATCCCGACAACCAGCGGTCATCGGTCTCCAGGGAGATCCAGACATCGCCTTCTTCTATATATACCCGGTAGTACGCGGGCTCAGCGGACCCATCCGCCTCGCAACGGACACCATCAGAGCTGAGTGTGACATCCGCGAAGACATCCGCCTTCTCCGCACCAGCGCGGACATGCTCGTACAACTTGTGTTTGGTATCAGCAGCGTCGGTAGTCATGTCGAATACTTCCTCGTCTAGACCTCGAAGAGCCCCTCCCGATCGCCCATCATGCGTCCGGAACCGGCTTTCGTTGCATCATAGACGCAAGGGGCACGATCCGTGTTCGTCAGACCCGATAATCCGAGACCAGATCATGATCAAAGCGGGACTCATAGACTCGACAACGACAAACTTGGGTGTATACTTCCCCTCACAACTGGCCCAGGTGGCGGAATTGGTAGACGCGCCACCTTGAGGTGGTGGTTCTCATTTTACGAGAGTGGAGGTTCGAGTCCTCTCCTGGGCATTAGTTGAAACGACGCCAATCGGCGTCGTTTTTTCATGCGCAGTATTCCACCATCGAACGCTGATGCGAAACCGTCAACACCGCGTAGGTGCGGTGGAAATACCGGACTCTCATCAAGGCAACCACAAGATCAACCGAGAACAGGGGTATCAGAAGCCGCACTCCTGCCGAGGCATCCCGTGCGCCCTTAGTCGTTGATGATTCCGCATTTATGAAAAACAACTTTCTCCGAGATGCCCCACACCGCACGCGTCGGCAAGGACGGCGTCAATAGGGCGATCGAGTTCAGACCCGACACCAAATAGCCATGGATGAGACGAGATGAACACCCGGCATAAACAAACAACGCATGTCAGCAATGATCCGAGCGGACGCCAGCTACAGCTCGTCACCTTCACGCTCGGCGATGAGCTGTTCGCCGTTGATATTCAGCGTGTGCAGGAAATCAACCGCATGATGGCGCTGACACAGGTGTCTCAGAGTCCACCCGGCGTCGAGGGCTTCATCAATCTCCGTGGTCAGATCATCCCAGTGTTCGACCTACGCGCACAGTTCGGTTACCCGAAGGTTGAGCACAGCGAGCGTACGCGGATTGTGGTGGTCGAGATCTCAGAGGACATCGTCGGTTTCGTTGTCGATTCCGTCCAAGATGTGTTTCGCATTTCATCGAACATCATCGAGCCATCTCCGCAAATGGTCGCTCCGATCGATGCGCGTTTTCTCTCCGGCGTCGCGAATATCGAAGACAAGCTCATCATGGTGATCGAGCTTGAGAACCTGTTCAGCCCCGAATCTCTCAAACGCATCAACAACATGAAACATGCGGCCTGACCCGAGAGGAACACCCAAGCGGAGTAAATATTGCCTGCACGATCTTCCAGAATCTCGATGCCCCCAGATCAGTACATCAAGATGGCCAAAGTCATTTTCGATGGATCGGACATCCTCTTCCCTGAGTACGAGAAGCCTGTCTTCGAGTCTCGCCACTCAGCTCGGTTGATTGAACTCAAACTTGAACACGACGACCAGTACATCGCAAGCCTCACGATGGGACCGGCCCCGATGGACGAGTTCCAGGAGATGCTCAACCGAATCACGACCGACGATACCAGCTCCATTCGCAATGAAGCATCGCTCGAAGTGTTCGAGATGATGATCTTTCCCAAGCTCCTGAACGAACGCGCTCCTTCGAAGCGACTCCAATGCTGAGATCTAAGACATGTCTACCAAGGACTTTGATCCCGATATTCTGCAAGACTTCCTCACGGAATCCGGTGAGCTCCTCGAAGAGCTCGAGCGAGATCTCGTTGATCTTGAGGCGAGCCCACAGGATATCGATCTCCTCAACCAGATCTTCCGCTCACTCCACACGATCAAGGGCAGCGCCTCGTTCCTCTCGCTGGCAAACCTTGTTGCCGTCGCGCATTGTGCCGAAAGTGTGCTCAACATCGCACGCAGTGGTGATCTGCTGATCGGCAAGCCTGAGATGGACTTGCTCCTTGAAGCCGTCGATGTGCTCAAAGTCCAGTTCGATGAACTGAGAGGCGGCAGCACCGATCTGATCCCCGCGTCCCCGCGCCTGATCGCTCAACTCAATCGGCTGGGAAACAGCGGCTCACACTCAGATCACAAACTTTCAACCGGTTCTGCGCTCGATATGCAGCTTCGAGATGAATCTCGCTTCAGCGGTTTCGAGTGTAGACGCCAGCGGATTCAACTCGATGAGGGAAAACTCGATCTCATCGAGCACATGGCAAACGACATCAAAATCACGCTGGCCCAGGCGTGCATATGTCTCGATGAACTCGCCTCCCCCGACTCCCGCGAAGCCGCGTGCGCGAACCTGGAGGAACTCTTCGAGGATATCGTCAAGACGATCGATTTTTTTGAGATTGATCCCATTCTGCAGATCGCGACCGTGCTTGATCAGTCGATCGACAACATCGGGCACC
>CENR01073705.1_pt1 | contig 12165 bp, 13 predicted proteins | sample 530181 | NCBI WGS metagenome assembly CENR01 (sample SAMEA2619677, study PRJEB7988) | marine metagenome | biome: marine biome (ENVO:00000447); feature: surface water layer (ENVO:00002042); material: "saline water (ENVO:00002010), including plankton (ENVO:xxxxxxxx)" | depth 5 m | reverse complement strand
AACAAGAAGAATACATGAGCAGCAGAGTACAAGAAGCCTCAGATGATATAAAACAGCCCGTGAAATTAAAAGACCTTGTTCAGGAACAATGTCCGGAATATTTTAATGGTAAAGATATGTTAGATGTTCATCGCTCCCTTACGAATGAGCTGAAAAGAATTGGTAGATTTGATGGAGTAACACCTAAACCTCTAGATCCTAGTAAGACACGCGAGGAAGTTGAAGAATATGTCAGAGCAAATTGTTATAAGACCATAGCAGAGTTTTGTCAAAAAAATGGGGTTAATGAGTCTATTACTAACCAACTTGTCACTGCAGCAAAAAACCTCTTAGACCAGTCAGAGTTAATCGACGAAATTAACGAAGAGGGGTGGGGATTCTCCAAAGAGCTCGAGTTCAACAGAGATGCAGTTGAAGATCTTAACAGTGCAATTGGACGTTGGAGGCGTGCAGAGATAGACTTACTACGTCAAAAGATTACTGTAGACCCTGCTATTTTTCTAGAAAGATTGATGGTCCCTCTTTATAATATCGATCTTCTTATTGATTCATTGAATTCTGAACTATAGTGTTAAATTAATCTATTTTAATAGGGAGAACTTATGCCATCAAAAACTTTTTTGTTGCTGCTTTTTATTTTAGTTATAGGTGGAAACAAAATTTCCGCCTCCAAACCTTGTAATTTCCTAGCTAAATTTGGAGAGAAAACTTCTCGAAGAAGTAACATCCCTTTAGGCGAATTTTCTTTGAATGATCTTTTTCTAAGGGTGATTACTCAGGGAGAATCCAGATACCTTTTACCTGCAACCTCGTGTAGACACTCTTTCCTGAATACGCGCTGGACAACTAACTGTGATCTGGAATGGCTTCCCCAACAGCTTGCAAATGCCCCGGAGCACAATCTAAAAGAGCGATTGAATAATTCTCCCCTTAGACATTTCCACGCAAAACTTGCAGAGTCTATTAATAGAAATATAAAAAAAGCTGGGTGGACAGTCTCTGGAAGTATTGAGTGTACAGGTTTTAAACCCAATTAAGAAGCCCAATTAAGAAAAGTTAAATTTTACAAACGCACCCTTAAAACAGCAGAAAATAGTGGAGGATTTTCGAAAGGACATCTATTGTACCTCTCTGGAAGAACCCTCTTTTCTCGTGTCGTTGCAACGATGTATGCACAAGACAAATCTGGAGGATATCACAGATGGTTTCTGCCTATTGAGCAAGCCCTTTTGTGTGAAACCCTGGGGGAATATCGACAAACAACAGCTTTATTGAAGGAGTGGACAGTTTACTCGCGTGTAGGATTAAGTGTTATTCCAGAAGGTACCGAAGTAGGTTTTTTCATGGGTGTCATTGCGCCCAAGTCTTTCCCGGAAATTAATCCCAACGTTTTGTGGCAAGACGAAGTTTTTCAGGGATGTATTTCTGACAAGGTTTTACAAATTCCCCACATTTCAGAGGATGGCGCTATGTGGGATACATTAACTTCTTTAGATCAGTACGCCCAAAGATATTCAGAGCATACAAATAAGCCTGACCATTTAGACACAGGCCGGAGAGTTTTTGAAGCTGTTCCGGGTGGGGCAGTACAATTTTTATTGGCGTATGCTGACCCTCCTCAAAATAGCGATGATGAAGATAACAGGGATCATTTTGTAAGAGTTTATGAGCTTCCCTCTTTGACAGTATCTCACGAAGGAAAACAGAAACCTATCCCTGATTATCCTCCAAAAGCGCGAAAACCAGGAAAAAATGATAAGATTAAGCATCAATGGAAATGGCAACGAAGAAGTGCTTGGCATTTAACACCGGACAGCCACTTACTTGATCCGGAATATGACCAGTATAATATTGGTTTACTGGATGCTTTACGCAAGGCCGAAATGATAGGGGATGAGGATTACAAGGGAATTCGTGACACGATTCGTCTCGTTAAAGGAACAAACAAAGAATTTGAAGAAGGGGCTGAGCTTTGCTCTCGTTAATACTTTCAATAATTTTAAGAGATGCTGAAGGATTCAACCCTCACCCATTTATATATTGCAACATATAAAAAGAAGGAAGAGATTTTTTTCTTTTCCCTCTTCCGAGTTGAAATTCAAACGCTGCAGAATATAGCGCGGGATAGAATTCCGAGTTTTTCTATTCTCTTCTTTATCAACAAAACAAACATTGTCTTTATTCTATTTACACTCAAAAGCTCCGCCCTTTTTTATTCATATAATTGATTCCATTTTTGCAACGTTGTGTTTAAAGAGTTGCAATCGTATTTTCCAGAATCAATGTTATCTCAATTGTACGAGGCAAGAGCCTTCATCAAAAATGATAAAACTGGAGAAAAATAAAATGAAAACATCTTTTAAAATTTTGGCAGCTGTTGTTGTAGCCCTTTCAATCACGTCTTCTTTACAAGCGCGCATGGAAGTTGATGAAGACAGGGGACTCTCTTATGCCCACAGTGTTAGCTTTAATAAATCCAGCCTGGATGATCCGGGACAGCAAAAAACAAAAAAGGCTTCAACTCAACAACCTTCTGAAACGATACAAAAAAAAGAGACATCGAAAAAACTTGCTCTTGGTATAGCTACAACTTTTATCTCGGATTTCACACCTGAGAGTATTAAAAATACTTTTAATATAGCTGTAACAAAAACAAACAATGAACTTGTAGAGCGGCAGAACTCAGGCAAGAAAAACTCCTCTACCCGGAAATTTTTCACTGGATTCAAGCATGGTTTTCTGGAAACAACAAAACTTGCCGCAAAAGCCGGGGTTAAAGTGATCAAAGAGCATGGTCTTGATATTGCCAGATTTTGTATCACTGCCGCTCTTATGGCCTAGAATAACTTTCAAAAAAGAAACTCATCATCCGGAAAGTCCGTAAAAACGGACTTTCTTTTGTTGAGATTTTTTATAAGTCGACTCTCTTTGTAATTTTTTCAAGAAACTTTAATTCCTGCCAAATCAGAAAATGCCCTCTCCCCCTTTGAGTATTAAATGACAAGTAACAGCCAACAAGATGAAATAGTCACGTGCTCTTAAGGACAAAGTAAAATACAAAATATTTGCGAAAAAAATAACAGTTAACTATAAAAGATATATTTTTGAGAAACTTTTGAAGTTCATTTTTTTAAGGGCCTGATCAATGATTTCTTTCGCAAGCTCAAAGTCAACAACATAGCAATAAAACCGCGTAAACTCGCTGCCTGAATTATTTTCATCAAAGCAACCAAGCCCATAACGCTTTAATATTTCTTTTAGTAGAAACTCTAACTGATACCTTGCTGCCTGATAATCTAAAGGCGCCCCTTTCTTTTCAACTTCGTATTCAATAACCAATATCTGGTAATCTTTTCGAATCAGTTTGGAATATCCCTGATCAAGAACAAACTTAATTTGTTTATTAATTTTTTCTTGATGATAACCCCCTGATCCTGACTTGAGAAACCTCTTTGTTCCTTCTTGCCCAACACGCCCAAAATGGATCATTGAACTTGTGGTATCGATATCTTCTATTTCCCAATAATATTGATGCCCTCTGGATTTTTTATAAAATCGGAACACCCGATTTCTCCCTGTAAAATTTTATATAAACACCTTAATGTATCCAAAAAGACACATTTTGTCAATAAAATTTAAGGCGATATCCTCTTAGAAATTCATTAGATCCAAAAATTATAAATGATGACTATCTCTAATAAATTCAACAACTTAATAAGGATACTCTGACCTCTTCTTTAGGAAAATGAAAAAAAATCTAATTTACTCTATCATACAAAAAAGTATAGAAAAGAATGATTTGAAAGAGTATTAAGCTCTATCAATATTGGAGAGAGTTTAATAAAAATCTGAATTATCTTAATTTAAGGTGCTGCATGGCGATATATAGAATTACTTTTATGCTGTTTTTGATATTAAAAAGAGCAGGCTTGATATAATTTTGAATAGATGTTTCACTATTTCTATATACAATCCAATAAATGTTTAATATAGTTTTTATATGAATCAAAGCTGTTTTAATACTTTTCCCAAAGTTCAAACAACTTGTTCTATTATTGCCACTCCAATATTTAATTAAAAATTCATCTACAAAGTAAAAATTAGTTTGAAGTGCATAACGCAAAACAAACTCATAGTCTTCAGATATGCCTACTTGGGTGGATTCTGAAAAACCGCCATGTTTTTTTATTAAAGAAGTTTTGATGAAAACTGAAGAAATTGGTACGTTGCTTGTAAATAACAAAGATTGAAATGAAGCGGGCCCAGCGTCACGATCAACAGACCATTCTCTATTCTCGTCAAATCTTAGCATTTTTGTATAACAAAATCCAAAATCATTATTCTCTTCCATAATATCGACTTGTTTTTGTATCTTTTCAGGACTCCATAAATCATCATCATCACAAAAGGCAATATATTTACCTGTTGAATTACGAATGCCATGATTTCTAGGTGACGCTGGGCCTCCAGAATTTTCTTGCTCGTAATATTCTATTCTTGAATCCTGCAGATATTCAACAATCTTTTTATTGCCACTATCAAATCCATTTGAAACAACAATAATTTGTAGGTTTTTATAAGTTTGTTGTAGAATTGATTGAAGGGTTCTTTTAAGAAAATCTGGACGATTATGTGTTGGAACTACGACAGATACTAAAGGTGATTTCTTCATTGTATCTCCCATGAATAAGGTATACTTGGATCATTGATTTCTTTTGTGCTAGTTTCTGATGGGCGATGTGGTAGAGTTGTACAATTGACAACCATAGCAGGTTTATTATTTAAAGACTTAAAGCCGTACCATATGCTATTTGGTATCGTTAACAGGTAGTAATCAAAGTCTCCCATGTCGTATTCACTTAACCTACCATAAGTTAAACTATCACTTCTATCATCATACAACACAAGTTTTATAGATCCAACAGGTACAGCAAAATTCATAGTTAGCTTTTTATGCAACTTCCATGCTTTAGTAGCTCCAGAACAGATCCATGAAAAGTAAACTTCTCCAAATTCTCTAAAATGTGGATCATCGCAGCGTAGCATATGCATAACTTTCCCGCGATCATCTTCAAACTGTTTGAGAGGTGTTTTGATAACTCCTGAAATCATAATCTTACCAATACTCAAAATTTCCAAACTGACGTTATACTAATTCTATTCATAAGATAATTCCTTTTGCGTACAAATCTTATGGTAACAAGCAGAGTAAATTTTTGCACCAAACAATAATTGAAGAGACTAGTCTATTTGATTATCTAAATCAATTAAATCTATTTAATACCACCCTGTTTGATAAAAAGTGAATTTCCATATTATACCTTATAAGTATTTACAGTATTGATCACGTGTTCTATCTCATTTCCAGATAAATCAGGATACATAGGGAGTGTTACAATTTCTTTTGATATTTTGTTTGTTACGCTTAAATGACCAGTACGACATTCTTTGAAAAATGAGAACTGATGGCCTGGTTGCCAATGTATTCCTGTATCAACACCATTTTCTCTACAGTGTGCAATGAAGTTAGATCGATTTTTATTAACCCTCACGACAAAAATAAAGGGGAAGATCCCTGAATTTATCTCTGGGGGTAATATAATATGTTCATTTTTAATATTCTCTAGATAACGAGCGTATATCATTTGTCGTTTTGTACGCATATCATCTAACTTATTAAGCTGCTGAATACCTATTGCAGCATGTAAATTAGCTAAATGATACCGAAATCCTATATCTTCTACATCATAAGTAAACGAGCGATCATTTGAATATAATTTCTCTTGGGCCTGCATTTGACCAAGTTGCCGCATATGGCGTAATTTACTTGCGCTAGAAGCATCAGATACAATAATTGCCCCACCATCGATGCACGTAATATTTTTGACGGGATCAAAACTAAACACACAAATATCTGATTGTGAACCAACCATATCGCCCTGTGAGTTTTTGGAAGCAAAAGAGTGACAAGCATCATATAAAACAGGGATATTATATTTTTGTGCCACACTCATAACAGCACTATAATCATGTAACGCTGAGCCATAATCCAGAGAAATAATAGCTTTCGTTTTTTCACTTATAAGACCATCAATTGTTTCCGGGTTAATCGTAAGGTTTTCTTCCTTAATGTCGCAAAAAACAGGGTTACCTCCCAAATATCGAATACAGTGAAAATCAGCAATATTGTTAAAAGATGGTGTAATAACCTCATCTCCAGGCTTAATATCCAACAAAAGGAGCCCTAAGTGCACTGCAGATGTTCCTGTATTCACAGCAATAACTCTATCAGAAGGTACCTTGATCAAAGAGGCAATTTTTTCTTCAAAATCTTTGACATAACTGCCTGGACCCAGCCAACCAAGTTCCAGCGCTTCCCGGGATGCTAGTATTTCTTCCTCACTTAAACAAGGTTTGAAAACAGGTATTTTATTTAGCATTAGAAAAGTCCATAAAACTTTTGATTTGAGCTTCAGTTGTCCTCGACGCGTCTTCACCCATCAAAACTTTTTTGTACCAATCGCCCGTTTGAGAAACAGCATCATAAAACTGATAGGATGGAGACCATCCAAGTAAAGTTTGCGCCTTATCAATAGATAAATGGAGCAATGTTGACTCATATGGCTGATTTTTAGACTGATCAGTTTCTATTTTAGCCTTATCAAAATCACTCCAATTTTCAACCAACGTTTCAGTTAGCTGTAAAACAGTTTTAATGGACTGGTTTGTGGGCCCAAAGTTCCAGGCCTCACCGTTATACGCATGAGGATTTTCATAAAGATGCTTGCCCAATGTTATATATCCATTTAATGGATCTAAAACATGCTGCCATGGACGTGTCGCGTGAGGATGTCTTAGTATAATACTTTCATTTTTTTCCAAGGCCTTAATAATATCTGGAACGATACGATTCTCTGAGTAATCGCCACCACCTATAACATTTCCTGCTCTCGTTGAGCCGCAAGCAAAACTCTTTCTATCCTTGAAGTAAGATAAATAATAGCTTTTAAAAACGTGTTCAGCACTGGCTTTTGACGCACTATAAGGATCAGCACCCCCCAACGGGTCTATTTCTCGGTAACCCCATACCCACTCACTATTCCAATAGCATTTATCAGAAGTAATATAAACAAGGCTTCTAACAGAATCACACTTGCGAATAGCTTCTAAAAGGTTCAAGGACCCAATAACATTTGTTTCAAATGTTAAATGCGGCTCATCGTAAGATCTGCGGACCAAGGCTTGAGCTGCAAGATGGAACACCATGTCTGGCTTAATATCGTTAACATATTCTGAAATCTCATTTTTATCCCTGATATCGTAAATATGCGATTTGACAAGATCATCTAAACATAATTTCCGAAAAAGTGAATCAGTTTCAGACTCAAGTGCATACCCATAGACATCGGCACCCAGTAAATATAACCAATAAGAAAGCCAAGATCCCTTGAAACCCGTGTGGCCTGTTATAAGGATTTTTTTACCTTTATAAAATTCAAATAGTTTTTGCTTCATCATGACCAAACTTTCCAGGGGGCTCTTCCATCGTTCCATAGAGAATTAAGGAGTTTATATTCGCGAGATGTGTCCATAGGGTGCCAAAAACCCTCATGCTTATATACCATAAGCTGACCATCTTTTGTAATATTCTCAATAGGTTCTCTCTCAAAAATAAGGTCTTCGTCTGGCGAGAGATAATCAAAAACTCCCCTAGAACAAATAAAAAAACCTCCTGAAATCCAACCTTCAGTGGCTTGAGGCTTCTCATTAAAGCCAATCACTTGATCATTATCAATTTCAAGTTCACCAAATCTACCAGGAGGATGCACACCTGTAACTGTCATCAACTTGCCATGTGACTTATGAAACCTTATTAACTCATCAATATTAACGTCTGAAACTCCATCTCCGTAAGTAAGAGCAAAAAAGTCATCGTTTTCTAAATACTTTTTAATCTTAAATACTCTGGCTCCTGTATACGAATTCAAGCCAGTTTCAGCAAAAATAATTTCCCATTTCTCAGGATTATTTTGTCCAAAAAGTTGGGTTTCCTGAGTTTTCAAATCCAACAAAAAATCTTGTTTAAGATTATTATAGTTCAAAAAATAGTTTTTTATCGTATGACTTTTGTAGCCTAAACAAAGAACAAAATCATTATAATTATAAGCAGAATACAACTTCATAATATGCCATAAAATAGGATAGCTACCTATGGTAATCATTGGTTTTGGAATATCGTCTGCAACATCACGAATACGTGTTCCAAATCCTCCCGCAAGGATAACTGTTTTCATAATATGTATTTCTCCTAACTATTTTTCTTTATACCATACAATGAGAGGTTTTAGATTGGGACAAAAGCCTTTCTTGAAAAAATTAATACTAGATGTTTTTTTATCTTTTACAGTTGTATCGTAATAACCTAATAAAAAAGATGGATTGTTTGTATTTGATAAATTTCTGGATACGGCATCGTATAATATGTAATGAGATAGCCCATATTTAAACAACTCTCGCTCATGGACACCCACAGCATAAAAAATCATATTTAAGTGCCGCAAAGCAAGTATTCCAGTGACTAAATCCCCATCTTTATAACCTAGTGAAAGTTCTCCATACCCTCTAGAAATCATATCGTATTGTATATCCCATGACTCCAGACTACGCGTTACCTTATTAGAAACTTTTCTATGAAAAGATCTAAAGCTATCGAAAGCCTGTTTGTCTAAATTTTTTTCATTAACGTAACTTATAGATATGTTTTTTCTACCCCAATTGATAAGACTTTTATATGACTTTCGAATAGAAGAATGGTAAAGGTCTAAATCATATTCCCTGGATGAAACCGACATGTCAAAAATCAACCTAGAGGAATATCCCTGGGCCAACAACATGTTATCAATTTTCGATAAGTTTCCATTTTGCAAATAATTTGAGATATGGATAAAATTTATGTGCTCAGCACAAAAAATAGAATCTATGTGTTTTAGGGCAGTTTTCATTGAATCTTGATGTGAATTTTCACGAACAAAAATCCGTGCCCCAGATTCATCTAACGTAAGTTTATCATTTATTCTATAAATCAAGAACAGCACTATCGAAGAAAAATCATCTGAAAATACGCAAAATGATAAATCTTCAAAATCGGAGTTATACTCACTATAATATTTAGAATTCAGCAATAAACTAGATACACTGATACCAAACATAAATTCCATTATAGAAATCAGTTCTTCATTATTAATTTCTATTAATCTTTCTAACTGCATAATGTGCTTTCTAAGATACCTTATATACGACAGCCTGCCACACTACAGACTTTTCCACTGGCATACCAAAAAAGCTGTTAGTAGAAGATAATTCATTTTCAATATCGAAAAATGACTCACTTTTATTTTCAAACCCACACTTTTGTGCAATTTTATTCCAATCACTTAGAGTGCGTTTATATCCCCATTTAACGCCTGAATGTTTGGTTCGCCTCAAGGTCCAATAGATATTTAGAAAAAAATCATGCACATTGAAAGAGTTGTCGTAAAGTATAAATATTCCTCCCTTTCGTAAAATATTACGTACTGACAAGAATAACTTCACAAGCAATGAATCATCAAAAAAATAAGAAGACGAAAAAGAAACAACACAATCAAAGCTGTTTGGTTCAATATCCTCTAGATTTTGATCTATAATTGAAAATTCTTTTATACCGCTATCCCAGTTCTTATTACTTTTCTTCAAGTAATCTAAAGACTCAAGCTGACATTCTTGTAGGTGCAGATCATAACCGGACAAACGCAAGAAATTTTCTAGTATAGCCGTTCCTGCTCCAACAGATAAAATTTTGCTGACATTATATTGTTGAATAACGTCAATAACCCATTTAGAAAGCATTTTTTTACGTCGGATAAAAACCTCATCAATATCAAAGAAATTTCTCTCTTTCAAAGCGGAATAAGCACTTGAATACACTTCTGGTCCAGCGATTTCATCAAGTGGATGATCAATTTTCTCACAAACTTTAATCAAATCGATCCCATGAAATGTTGTTTGATAAAATGGCATTTTCATAAATAAGATCTTTCATTCAAAGAGTTAATTTTTTTTGTGCATCCATATATTATTTTTCCTACATCTGACGATTTTTCTGAGGCCTCTTCAACAACTGATTCAAAGTCCAGGTTATGTTTTTTCAGCTGCTTCTTCACAAAATCCCTTACAAGAAGGGGAATTCCTGAAGCAACGTTGTATATTTCACCGGTTTTACCCTTTTCAGAAACTAGCTTTAGCATTTTTATAGCATCGCTTACATGTATGAAGTCATATATATCTATAAGAGGTCTAAGTTTAATTTTCTCACTCTTACCACTTAAAATTCCATGTATCTTTTTACTAAGAAGACCAGGCAGGAGGTTTTCATTAACGTTAGAACCATATAAATTAAATAAACGTGCATAAACTACATCAACCTCCTCTTGCTTATAGAGAGAAGGTAAAAGAGATTGCATTGCTTTTGTACTACCATAGACACTTGTAGGCAAAAGTGGGTGTTCTTCTTTTAGCGGTTGTTTTAAACGATTAAAACCATACTCAGCAGCAGATCCTATTAAAACAACTCTTGATGATAATTTTTGCCTGGATAAAAAGTTAAGCAATTTCCGGGGAAAGTCGACATTTACTTTAAATGAAGTCTCAGTGTTGTTTTCAAAACACGCTCGAAAGTTAAAAATATAGCTTGGCTTTCTTTGTAAAATAAGGTCGAAGAAAGCCTCTCTCTCAGAAAAATTTATTTGAATATTTTCGACATTTTCTTGCTTGATCTTTTTTTGGGAGACTGAAATGATTTTATATTCAGAAGATAACTCTTGTACAAAGTGCTGGCCCAAAAAACCGGACGCACCAGTTAAAACTACCGTTTTTTTACACATTCAGCATCTCGTAAATTTTTTGATAGTTTTTGTTAACATCGTCATAGTCCTCATGACGTCCAATATCTCTCCAAAAACCATTATAAGGATAAATTAAAACACCGCTTTTACGTTGTAGAGAATCATACATTAAATTATCAAAACCATAGAATTTATTTGGGGTCAAAGCATCTATAGTTTTTTTATTGAGGCAATAGACACCCATACTAACATCATAAGAAATACTTGGCTTTTCTCTGAATCTATTTATTTTTTTATTTTCATCGTACTCAATGATGCCAAAATCCAAGCATACTTCTCTCTTCTTTACCGAGACAGTAACAGAAGATTTATTTTCCTGGTGATAATCCATAAACTCTGCGTAGTTCATGTCTGTTAGTATATCCCCATTCATCACTAGAAAATCCTGAGGCAAGTCATTAATAAGCGTTAATGGTCCAATAGTGCTTAGTTCTTTTGTCTCTTCGGAATAATCAATGAAAACATTATACCTCTCACCATTTCCAAAAAAAGATTTGATCAAATGTGACAAGTGGTTAACTGTAATTGTAATATGAGTAAACCCCGAATTTGCTAATTGTTTAATGATAATCTCAAGAATTGTATATTTGTCACCTATGGGAACTAATGGCTTAGGAATAAAATGGGTATAAGGTAAAAGTCTTCTTCCCTTACCACCGGCTAAAATAACAGCTCTCATAAAGATACTAAGCTCCTATATGTTATAAAGATTGTGTTTGTAATGGTTTTGATTTTTCTTAAACCATTCGATTGTTTTTTCCAAACCACGTCTTATATCATATCTTGGCTCCCAATTTGTCATTAATTTTATCTTTCTGTTGCATCCAAGCAATCTAAAAACTTCCGAATTTGAAGGTCTTAGACGCGAAGGATCCTGGATAACCGATGCTTGAGGATTAATCAGCTCAATTAAAAGGCTTGTTAAATCTGCCATTGATATTTCCAAACCAGTAGCAATATTTATTTCTTCACCAATAGATTTTGCAGATTCTGCAATACATATAAATCCATCTACAATATCTTCTACGTAATTAAAATCCCTGGTAGGAGATAAATCTCCTAAAAGGATTTTTTCTTCTCCAGCCAAAAGTTGTGAAATTATAGATGGGATGATGGCACGTGCCGATTGTCTTGGCCCATATGTATTAAATGGCCTAACAATTGTCACAGGCATATCAAATGAGCAGAAAAAAGATTTTGCAAGGCTATCTGCTGCAATCTT
>CENR01010695.1_pt1 | contig 12194 bp, 12 predicted proteins | sample 530181 | NCBI WGS metagenome assembly CENR01 (sample SAMEA2619677, study PRJEB7988) | marine metagenome | biome: marine biome (ENVO:00000447); feature: surface water layer (ENVO:00002042); material: "saline water (ENVO:00002010), including plankton (ENVO:xxxxxxxx)" | depth 5 m | reverse complement strand
CATCGTTCATTTGTAGAAGAATAAAATCGACAGTGTCAGTTTTAGGCGAACATGCGCTTGATAAAATGAAGAGAACAGACAGAAGGAAAAGTGAAAATCGGTTCATGAAAATGTGGTTTTTAACTTGGAATAAAGTTAGTAAAAATGAGTTTGAAACTGGTAGACGTCAGAACAATAAGTGGTTTAACCGTAAAGAATGCGGGGTTTTGCAAAAGAGTTGGTCTGTTTCTTTAGAATTAAAAAAGCCTTAAAGCTTACGATTTAGCTATTAGACCACTATTTGTTGTCATATACCTTCAGCCGCTTTAATGGCTTCCCATTCTACTTGAAGTGACTCTAGTTCCAGTTCAGCTTTTTCTAAATCAGTTTTTTTGTCGCTTAGTTTGATTTCTACTTCTTGAGTTGATTTAGCCTGTTTTTCATATATGCTTGTGGTAGAGTTAAGAGCTTTATCGATTAGTTTAGAAAGCCCATCAAAATCATTGTTATCTGCTTGAGAACTCACCAATTGCTGAGATAGGGAATTAGATTGTTGATTTATCAAACCCAAGGTAGACTTACTCACGCTGCACGCAGGTTCTGCAGTAAAAACAGATTTACATGCCGTAATACTTAGGGCCATGGCGTTATTGGCATCTGTTGAACTTTCAGATAACATGGAAACAAGTTCAGACGAGATCAATGGATTACTATGCTTTTTTCTGGTAACTAGTATGGCAAGACGGTTAATCTTATTAGCTGAGTATGTCAGATGATTAAGTAAGTCATTTGTTTCCCCTGCCAAAGCTTGAGATTTTGAATGCATAGCGATTGCCTGACTTATACAGTTTGAAGAAAGCACTCTTAATTCATGAGAGTTCCTTACTATCTGCTCAAAGAGTTCTTGGTTGGATTGTGCTTCTTCCTTTTCACACTTTGCTTTCTCTAACAAGGTATTAAAGGCCTCGTATTTTTGAGTTAGTGAAACTACATCCGCCTGTAGTCTTGTTACTTTTTCTTTTGCATTGAGTATTTCAATCTGAAGAGACTCACTTTTATCAGCTTGCATAAGTACCTATTTTGTTGTTTGAAAAATAAAAAGGGCTGTAAGCTTCAATGCAGAAAGAGAGTTGGTAAACTGATTAACTACAGTCGATTTTTCATTACAGAAGGAAAGTACAACTGGTAAATATGTTTTACCCTCAATCAGCGGATTGCCAAAATTGTCTGTGGTAGCTCCGGTAATCTGTGCCGTTCCTACAATTGATGATTCTTCCTCATTTATTTTCTTCTTTACAATGTGTGCCACATCGTAACATCCTGCATTTACTTGCTCTGCTATTGATGTACTAAATGGGAATGATAGTGAACCATCTTTTCCATTGGAATCAATAAGCAAATACATACATCGATACTCTACCTTGAAATCGGTGTTTTCAATTAAACCAAAGCTGAGTGTATTGGTAGTTTTGTTAAGTTTTATGCTCTCACTTTCCGCATGTTGTAATGTGTGGCTTAAACTAAAGGGCTGGGAAGGTGCTGATAGATAATCATTGTAATTGTTTATCGCCCTTTTATAATCGGACGTATAAGCAGCAAACACAAAAATAGCATACGCTTGGACTAATTGGATGGGGTCTCCATCTGAGTCAATCAGGTCTTTCGCATTAATGGTTATTGATGCACTTTGTTGCGGATATGTCTCTGATGGAACTACCTCTCCAATGACCTTCTGATTTAGTATGGCTTGTTCGGCATCAGTAATAGTAAAGGTTAATCTTTCACTGTTTTTAACCAGCAGTATGTAATAATTCTTTACAATACCCTTACCTCCTTCAAATGGTTCTTTTAAGTAATCGAAGCTGACAGTAAAACTTTTAAAAGATTGGTTTTTGGCTTCAAGGTTCAGGTTTAGTTTTTTATTTGCCAAAATCAAACTATTCTCCAATGCCTCACGGTTAGCACTGGTTAACTTGAATGACTCATTCGCTTGGCTTTCTCCAGCATTAGTATTTTTCAGAGCCTCACATGTTGAGTTGAGGTGCTCTTTGACTGTAGCCAATTGATCGTTTAATACTGACACTAATTCTTTAATTGAGACATTTGTTTTTTCTGCGGTTGAGTTTAAAGTAGGAATGTCGACCTCCGCTGCCAAGAGAGCAAGCTCCATTGAATTTTGAGAAGCACTTTCTGCTAAGTAAGCAGTTTTGCTTATTAGTGCGTTACACTCATTTGCCATTTCGTATATCTCTGAACCAAAATCTGCGGCATTGACCATTGAAAAAACGCTGCCAATATCACTAGCTAATCTCATAATAGCGTTGGAGGCAATCTGAACATTTGCTGCGGTAGTGGCACTAAGTGATACCGCATTTTCGACCAATGCTTTTCCTTGATTGGCTGAAGTAAGAATATTAGAGGCTAATTCTTTTAAGGAATCTGCTTCGTTGAAGAGCCTTTCTTTAGAACCGTAGCTTACCTGAGCCAAATCTCGTTTACTTTCTGCATTTAACTTTGAACCTTGGGCATAATAAAGAGCTAATTGTGCGGCTTGATTCGAAGAAGATTGTATGGCAAGCTCACTTTCTTGAGTGCTCAAAATATCAATCATTGTTTGCCTCAAATTATCATTAAATGAATTCATAAATACTTGGCCCTAGGTTTATTAACTTTCCTATTTATACAAATTGACTAAAACTTGAAGAATAACCAACGGGTAGTTGGTTATTTAAAACATGACGGGGCTAAGGAGTTTCGATAGAGGCTTGCTTTAATAATGGTAAACCTATCATAAATGCTAAGCACTTTTTTTTATTCACTCAATTCAGTGCATTCAAAACCTTGACTTTTTAATAGTGCAATGACAGTTTCAGGAGTTACTTTTTCGGTTTCCACACGTAATATTTTATCGCAATCCTCTAGGTCAAAGTTCCATTCTTCGTTTGACATTAGGGTTTTCAAAAACGGCTCTACCTGTCGCACTTGTTTTTCGCTTATCACAGAGGTTTTAAAAACATGAATCATGACAATTGTTGTTTGAGGGTTTAGGTGGTTACTAGTGTGATACCGCTCAAGTCCGCCTTTCCATTTTTCAGAAATTCGTAAGTCATCCTGTCCGCTTTACAATCAATAAACTTGATGCGTTTCATACTTCTGCATTTAAAGAAGTTATTGTAAAGCGTTACGTTCTGAAACGTAACTTTGCTAAAAGCAGTGTTTTCAAAAGAACAGTCCTTTAATACACCATTAAAGACTAAATTGGTAAAATTAGTATCTACGAACGAGGTGTTTTTCCACACAGCATTTTGAATTGTGTTTTTAGTAAAGTCGCATGATTTAATAATAGCTCCGGAAAAATCTGCACTAGAGAAATCGCAGTTTTTAACATGGCATTCAGTAAACTCAGCCCCTTTCAGTACACTGTTTTGAAAGTTATTGCTGACCAAGAATGATTTCTGAACATAACTATTGCTGAGATCGGAATTTGAGAAGTCACAGCCATCCACATGATTGCCTTTTAGAAGAAGTCCTGACAAATCTGACCCTACAAATAAGCAGCGCTGCATATTAGAGGAACTGAATTTTTCGTGTAGATTTTTTAATCCAGAAAAATCAGCATCTACCCAGTTTCCGCGCGACATATTCCAACTCGGTCTTTTCTCAGTTTTAATTGCAGATGGCCTTTCTTTTTCAGACAACTCTTCAGGTCCAGTTTTAGAAATTGAAGATGGAAAGTCTTCAGAAAAGTAATTGAGATCGACACCTATAATTTTAGCTAACCTGTTAAAAGTAATAATGTCTGGAATAGACTCTCCTCGTTCCCATTTCCCAACTGCTTGTGCGCTTATAAATAGGCGTTCGGCAAGTTGTGCTTGAGAGATGTTTAGTTTTTTGCGTGCTTCGGCAATTTTACTGCCTATCATCATGGTTTCCATAGGTCTTGTTTCTTGTTCTTTCTACACCGCAAATATATTGGGCTTCATTTTCACAGTTGGCAACTATAAAGCTCCTCTTAGTTGTATTTGGGCTATTTATCGTTGTTATCCAACAACCAATGGTTGTATCTGTAGGTTTTGAGGAGTAAGGTTTGTTGAAAAACAAAAAGCGACCTGGTGTTAAGTTTTTTCAACCGACATTATTCTCACAAGCACGTAGCTGAACCGATCTCGGCTACCCAGCCAATTCATCGCAAACGAAACCTTGGCTATTTAATACGGTAATCACCGTTTCAGGAGCTACTTCTTCGGTTTCAATACGTAAGATTTTATCGCAGTCTTCTAGGTCAAAATTCCATTCTTGGCTAGGAAGTAGAATATTTAAAAATGAGCCCACAACCTGGGCTTGCTTTTTACTGACTACGGAAGTTTTAAAGACATGAACCATGGTAATTGTTGTTGTATAGTTTGAGTGAATTGGCAAATCATTGGTTAATCAATTCTTCGTAAGTTGATTTGAGTCGCTTGCGAAGAAACTTTACAGCGTAATGTTTTCTAGAGAGCAAAGTGTTTACGGCAATGCCAGTGGCCTCTGAAATTTCCTTTACTGGCAAACCTTCCAGTTCAGTAAGTTCAAAGATTTCGCGTTGCTCAATAGGCAACTCGGTAAGCACTTGCTCTAATTCTTCCCACATCAGAGAGCGGATATAGACATTGATGGGGCTATCTGAATCCTCTGTTTGAGGGAACAGTGTTGCATAAACGTCTAAGGGTTCATCGCCATCGGATTCCATAAGAAAGCTAGCCTCCTTCTTTTTCTTCTTTTTATTAATAATGAGGTTTCGAGCAACACGAAATAGCCAGCCAGAGAGATTTTCAATTGGATTGTGTGTTTTGTCCATCGTTTTAACGAACTGATAAAACACATCCTGCGCAATATCTTCGGCATCTTCTGTAGTGGGAACTCTATTCTTTATGAAAGAGCGAATTCGGGGCTGATGCTCCTTAATCTGTCTTTCTAAGTCTTCCCTATATTCGCTTTTACTCACGCTCAGGACCATCATTATCTTTTACGTCCGAATAGGAAAAACAATCATTTTTATGCTCCATCCATTGAGCGAACTTTCTCTTTTTGAACCATTCCTTGCGTTCCTCAGGGTTCATATTCATCCATTCTTCACGGCCTTTGTGGTCACCCCATTTGTGTTTATGAGAATGTTTCTTTTTACCCCCCATTCCTGAAAAAAGGATTCTTGAAAGAATGAACAAACCTAGGGCTTGCCAGAAAGTGATCGTAGTAAGGCCGAAAAGATCAGGCATTAACCAGTTCCACAAAAGCATAATTACTGAGCCGAATAAAAACAGCGCTGCTGCGCCAAACACAGGGAAGAAAATGTATTTGTACTTATATATAAATTCTTTCTTTCTCATTTCGATCATTAATTATGTTCTCTTGTATAGGTAGACAATTGAGAAGAAAAAATATTTTAGGCCGTTTGATTTTTTTTAAAATCGAACCTCAATCGCTCGGTTGGGCCGAGTGATGATTAGCGTTTTGGCTTCAAGTCACTCGGCTAAGCCAAGCGACTGTTTCAGTATCCATCAAATTAGTGGAGGAGAATTACACCAACCACCTTGCTGTTAAGCAGGATCTTTGGTCATGCTAAATTGTGTCAGGTAAACTGTATCCTGTCCTTGTTGGGCAACTACAATTTGTCCACTTCCTATATTGTCAGCCGTGAGTTGTCCTTGCATAATGGAGAACCATTCGGAATTCTCATCTCTTTGCTGCGTCCAAAAAGAACTATCGTTTTGCCACCAATAGAACTTAGTCTCAGGGTCGATACCTGTAATATATGTACCCGTATTGTCGGTTTTGAAGTGGAAGGTTCCCTTCACATTTTGTGTTGTAACAGACCATTTGGTACCGCCTATACTTACAGTTTTTTGGGTGTTTGAATTGCTTGTGTCCATGATATTGTGTTTTAAATAGTGATGTTAGTTACGGGGCCTGTCGTAGTAGTCAACAGGGGTGTTAAAACCATGTTACAAACTACAAGATTTCTTCTTGTTCACGGAGGATAAGCACAAGTTTTTCTTCTTTCAGTTTTATTGAAGATTGCCTATTACTTTAAACTAGACTGGTGATCAATCTAATTTTCTCCTCTCTTAAAGAGGAAAGTAAAAAACTCCTTCCAAAAATTCTTTTCCATTTACTTAACAAGTATGAAACTAATTATTACTTTTACTTTTGTTAAGTAAACAAATAACTATGTCGGAACATTCGTTGGGTGAGTTTGAGGAGCTGGTATTACTGCTCGTAGCCGCCAATAACAAAGAGGCGTATGGCGTACTGATCCTTGAAAACCTTGAAGAAAAATTAGGGAAGAAGGTCAATGTCAGTGCCGTGCATGTGGCCCTCAAACGCATGGAAAACAAGGGTTTTGTAGAATCTAGTTATGGCGGCATCACCAACGAGCGTGGAGGCCGCAGAAAAAAATATTATAGCATTACTTCATTAGGGAAGAAGGTACTGGATCAGCAATACGAAGTCAGAACTTCGATTTATCAGCAAATTCCTAAAATTTCATTTGGTCAATGAATCCCCAACCTCCAAAAAGAGCACTTCAATTTCTGCGCTGGTTTTGCAGAGAAGATTACCTCGAAGAATTCGAAGGTGATCTAATTGAGCTCTTCGAGAAGCATTTTGAAGCATCACCCAAAAAGGCCAGAAGAAAATTCTTTTGGGGCGTAATGCGCTCTTTCAGGCCTGGGTTTACAAAAGCATTTTATAAGGTCAACTATTCAATAACAACAGCTATGTTTAAAAACAACTTGAAGGTGGCGTGGCGCAATGCGCTTCGACAACCTTTTTTCACTTTCCTTAACACATCGGGCCTTGCCATCGGTATGGCGGGCGCCTTGATCATTACTTTGTTTCTCCACGATGAGCTCAGCTTCGACAAAATGTTTGCCGATGCAAATCGCATTTATCGAGTCAATATCGACAACCGGACCGCGGGAGAAACCAATCACTTTGCAGCCGTTTCTAGTCCTTTGGCCAATGTAATGCAAAGTGATTTTTCTCAGGCAGAGATGATCACTCGATTAAGGGTGAGCAACAGCATTTTATTGAAAGGGGTAGATGCCGAACAAAATATAAAAGAAGATTACGTTGCTGGTGCAGACTCTACTTTTTTCGAAATGTTTGGTTTGAAACTGCTTTATGGAAATGCTAAAAATGCATTGGAGAAGCCAAACTCTATTGTACTCACCAAAACCGCAACCCTCAAGCATTTTGATTTAGATGAAGCCCTTGGTCAAAGCATGGTGCTCAATAATGATGAGGTCTATGTGGTCACTGGCGTGATAGACGATTTACCTAAAAATTCCTTCTTAAGAAATCATCAGGTCTTTATTTCGCTTTCCAGTTTTGATGATGCGAAAAGCTTGGCTTGGAATACCTGGAGCTTTCCGACATTTGTGAAACTTCGCTCTAACGCAACTCAAGAAAGCTTGCAAGCCTATTTAGGGAAAGTTAAAGAGCGCTACCTAATTCCTTGGGCCATGACTTTTATGCCTGGTATGACCCTAGAAAGCGCGCTAGAAGCAGAGAAGAATTCAGGAAATTTCATGAATTTCACAGCCATCCCTTTCACTGATATTCATCTGCATTCACCCAATATCGAAGATGAGTTAAGCACCAATAGCGATATCCAGAATGTATATATTCTCTCTGCCATAGGTCTTTTTCTTATTCTTCTGGCCTGTGTCAACTTTATGAACCTGTCAACTGCCCGCTCTTTAAAAAGAGCAAAAGAAGTGGGGGTACGCAAAACTTTAGGCAGCAGTAGGTCAGGCTTGATCAAACAGTTTCTAACGGAATCTACCATGGTGGCTTTTCTCGCGCTGTTATTGGCCATTGCCATTGCAGCCATCAGTTTGCCTTACTTTAATCAATTGGCAGGAAAAGCCATTTCTATTCCTTTTGGGAATCCGTTGTTTTGGTTGGCATTCTTGGGTGTTTCGCTTGTTTTGGGTTTTGGTTCAGGAAGTTACCCTGCCTTTCTCATGTCGAAATTTGCACCTATCAAGGGAATGAAAGGTGGAGACGTCAACGGAAATGGGGGTAGAACTGTGATCAACAGCCTTGTGGTTGTTCAGTTTGCCATTTCTCTGTTTCTCATGTTGGGTACTTTTGTGGTTTTTCAGCAACTCAATTTCATTCAGAATAAAGACCTAGGTTATCAAAAAGATCAGGTGCTGATCATTGATGATGTTGACGCCACGGGCAAACAGATCGAAGCTTTTAAAAACCAAGTGAAGACAATTGCTCAGGTAGAAAACGCTTCGCTGAGTAGCTATTTGCCAACCCCTTCGCCAAGAAGTGCCACCACCCTTTTTCCTGATAAATCGCTCGGAAGCGAAAATGCCTTGATCATTGGCAGTTGGGATATTGATTATGACTACCTCTCCACCTTGGGACTGGAGTTGGTTGCCGGTCGTGATTTCAACAGGGAATTGGCCACGGATTCTAGCGCCATGATTTTGAACGAATCCACAACTGTACTGCTTGGCTTGTCTCCCGAAGAAGCCATAGGAATGCGCTTCACGGATGATTTCCATAGGGAGGATAAGGAAAACATGCGCTACTTCACAGTGATTGGGGTGGTGAAGAATTTTCACTTTGAAACTTTGAGAAACAGCATTGATGCCCTTAGCCTGACGCTAGGAGGAAAGCCTAAGAAAATGATGGTCAAACTGAATGCTGGAGATTTTTCGAAAGGCATTTCGGAATTGGAAACCGTATGGGAAAAGTTCGCGCCAGGTCAGCCTTTCAGTTATTATTTTATGGACGATTCCTTCAATAATACTTATGATACTGAACAGCGTTTGGGCAAAATATTTGTGATTTTCACTTCGCTTTCCATTTTTATTGCCTGCCTTGGCCTGTTTGGTTTGGCGGCTTTCAATGCCGAAAAAAGAGCGAAAGAGATCAGTATCCGAAAAGTGCTGGGCGCCAGCATAGGTCAAATTACTTACAAACTGTCCATTGATTTTCTAAAGCTGGTGGGCTTGGCCACTATAGTGTCATTGCCGTTGGCTGGTTATTTCATGAACCGCTGGCTGCAAGATTTCTCCTATAGGATTGAGATCCCTTGGTGGGTGTATGTACTTACGGCTTTTATGGCTGTGGTTATTTCTATCCTCACCGTGAGTTTTCAAAGCACAAAAGCCGCTATGAGCAGTCCGATTAAAGCTTTGAAACAGGAGTGATTTCTGTTATTAACCGCAAAGAGCGCTGAGTTTCGCAAAGCCTAAATCGGAGCGCATTCGCTCGGTTGTACCGAGTGATGGTTAGCTTTTTGGCTTGAAGCCAACTTACTCCCTGTCACTCGGCAAAGCCAATCGACTGAACTCATCTATGAACAAATGGCTACGCGAAGCAATCTCAATCTTCTTTTGGGGTACGGTCTGACCTTCGGTACCGACCGATTACACAAGGAGCTATTCTATGGTAGGCACTAACAAGCTAAGTCATGCTGTAAGCATCCTTTCCAGTAACACAGATGGAGGGTGTTTTGTCTTGTGAAATGTGAAAAGACCTCTACGAGGTAATAGTAGGCTTAGGTCGATTGAGACTGCTTCGTGCCTCGCAGTGACGGTGCGGGACGTTGACTGTTTGAACAATCATGCTGCCGCGGAGTTTCGGAGTGTTTCAGCATTCCTCAAAGAAACTCGAGGATCCTTTTTACTGACCAATGAATCAGACTTAATTCAACCATCGATACCCACAGCATGTGACAAATCTAGTAGCTCAGGATTCTCAGATCTGATAAGGTTCATTTTCCAGTCTCGATGCCAGTTTTTGAGTTGCTTTTCTCTGGCAATTGCAGCTACAATACTCGCATGGTACTCAAAGTAAATCAAGTCAAAGCAATTGTATTTCGAAGTGAATTTCGATCCTATACCACTTCTGTGTTCTAATACTCTTGCCGTGAGGTTTGAGGTCACTCCTATGTATAGCGTTGTCCTATTTTTGTTTGACATGATATAGACGCAGCCTGAGTTCATTTTAAATATTGTTGCTGAACTAATTTACTGAATTCACTCCGAAATTCTGAAGCTGAAAAAAGAAAGAGTTCTAAACAGACAGACCCTGAAACGAGTTCAGGGTGACTGCTATTTTGAACAAAGCCTGTTCAAACAGTCCGCTGGGACCCTTGCTACTTTAACCAAGTTCATTGGAACCGTCATGCTGAACTTGTTTCAGCATCCCTGAAATTACTGGAGTAACTAATTGGTTTTTTTATCTACTTAAAATATCTGTCTTTGTTTTAGTAATAATCTTTACTAAATCATTAAGACTTACTTCATTATTTTCAGTTATTGAGTTTGATACTTTATCAATTAACTTGTCAAAAGTTGATTCAAGTCGCAGATTCATTTCGTTTGTTTTTTCCTTTTCTTTTATGCTTGAAGTCAAGGCCATCTTTTCAGTAAAGCGAAACATTTCTATTAAAATCTCTAAGAATGGTAATAGCTTTTTAAAAGTCCCTTCAATGTCAAGCCCATTAATCATGTCGTAAACTTTGCTTGCTTTTCGGTCATAATGAACTGATAAGTCGCGTTGCTCTTTTATGGAGTCAAAATTGGTTGTGAAATAATCATCAAGCTTTTTAGTTAAAGAGTCATATTCACCCCTTAACTCAGGCAGTGATTCGTTAATAATTACTTGAATGTCTTCATACCAGTATGATTTGTTTCGATATTTTGTAATCGAGTCTCCTTTTTCATTAACCTTTACAAAACCGTATATCTGCTTATAACCTTCATTTATTATTACTAATATCTGTTTTGTTGAAAAAAGCTGTTCATAGGCATATTTTGATTTTAAATAAGCTCTAATTGAAGAGGATAAATCAAGATATATTAAACCTATTAACACCCTATACTCTAAAAGCTTTTCGACATTATCAAATAGTTTGTCTTCCGTACTCAATTCATGTTCTGCCATGAAATTCGTCATTAACTTAACTTTTTTTATAGAATTACGGACTTCATCTAATGGACCTGTGACCGATTCAATTCCCAATTCAATACTTTGTAAGAGTCTCAACTCTGTTTTTTTTGTCATTGGTCGATTTTTCATTCTATTTATCTTACTTCGTTTATATGAGAAATTTGTTTAGAGGTTTCAAAATAATGATTTTATGAAATGCGAGAAGTTGAAGAATATATTGAATGCCTATTTTAGGTAAGAGTGATTACTTCTTAAACCCCCAACCCTAAACCTCACAAAATCACCCCGCCCAACCATCTCTATCCAAACTGCGGTATTGAATGGCTTCGGCCAGGTGCTCAATTTTGATTTCTTCGCTGCCGGCTAAATCGGCAATGGTGCGGCTTACTTTAAGGATTCGGTCATAGGCACGGGCAGAAAGCCCCAAACGCTCCATGGCGGTTTTTAAAAGTACCCTTCCTGCTTCGTTAATCTGGCAAATGTCTTTTACCATTTGCGAAGGCATCATGGCATTGGAATGCAGGCCGTGGTCTTTCAGTCGGGCGGTTTGAATCGCGCGGGCTTTGATTACCCTTTCACGAATGGCAGCACTGTCTTCGGCCTTTCGGTTTTCTGTCATTTGATCAAAAGAAACTGGCGTTACTTCCACATGCAAGTCAATCCTGTCCAGCAATGGGCCGCTAATTTTATTGAGGTAGCGCTGCACTTGTCCTGAACCACAAACGCAGTCTTTTTCTGGGTGATTGTAATAGCCACAAGGACATGGGTTCATGCTGGCAATCAGCATAAAGTTGGAAGGGAAATCTACCGAAACCTTGGCGCGAGAAATCGTCACTTTTCGCTCTTCCAAAGGCTGGCGCATGACTTCTAAAACGGTGCGTTTGAACTCGGGTAATTCATCCAAAAAAAGTACGCCATTGTGCGCCAATGAAATTTCTCCGGGTTGCGGATTTCCTCCGCCCCCGACCAAGGCTACATCGCTTACAGTATGGTGCGGAGAACGGAAAGGTCTTTTGGTAACCAAGTCGCCATTGGCAGTCAGTTTACCCGCTACCGAATGTATTTTGGTGGTTTCCAGTGCTTCATACAAGCTCAATGGAGGAAGGATTGAAGGAAGCCTTTTCGCCAACATGGTTTTTCCTGCGCCAGGTGGGCCAATCATGATAACGTTATGACCACCCGCGGCTGCAATTTCTAAAGCACGTTTGATATTTTCTTGTCCTTGAACATTCGAAAAATCTGCTTCATAGTCATTT
>CENR01023706.1_pt1 | contig 12196 bp, 8 predicted proteins | sample 530181 | NCBI WGS metagenome assembly CENR01 (sample SAMEA2619677, study PRJEB7988) | marine metagenome | biome: marine biome (ENVO:00000447); feature: surface water layer (ENVO:00002042); material: "saline water (ENVO:00002010), including plankton (ENVO:xxxxxxxx)" | depth 5 m | reverse complement strand
GCAAAAAATATTTGGCGATCCTCGTGAGGGCTCTATTGATATTATCGACTGGATCGAGCAACTTCCTTTCGGCGAGACACGCAACTATATTCAGCGCGTTATGGAAGGGTACAAGGTTTACCAGTGTGTCCATGATAAAAAATGTGCTTCACGCCCCTGGCCAAAAATGCCTGGAATTCAGAAATTACTTGCACCACAGGACAAGTCAAAAAGCACAGGATCCAGACCATTACCTCGCCCGTCTCTAAAACCAGAAATTCCTCACGCTTTTAAAAACCGTCTGCCAAAAAAAACAACCCCCGGGAAAAGGACATGAAAAACGAATATTTTGTTTCTGCTTATGCAACGTCGCCTTCTTCCGGAAAATGGACCCCTTCTGCAGAGACAGTATATTTCCAGGAACTTGCCAAAAAGGCTGACATTAGTGGTATTGAACATCCCTTTTGTATAGAACCTGAAAAGTACCCCTTGTCCTGGATGATAGATAATATTCCTGAACATTGGTCTATTATTATAACTGCTCTTCCGCTATTCATGAGTGAATCACAAAAAAACCCTTTTCTGGGCCTTGCTTCTGAACAGGAAAAATCCCGCTGCCAGGCCGTCCAGATCATGGAGAGAATTCTTTGCTATTCAAAAAAGCTTAATCATGCCTTCGATAGAAAAATAGTCAAAGCCCTTCATTTCCACTCTTTACCCCGCAATGAGATCACCTGCCATCGTGGTAATAAAAAAGCCCTCAGAAAATCACTTTCTGAAATAAAAAACATGGATTGGCAAGGTATTGCCCTGAACCTCGAACACTGTGATGCTTATATTAACAATCAATGTGGAGACAAACAGTTTCTTCAACTCGAAGACGAGATTGAGGTCCTTACAGAAATTAATGGATATGGTCTTGTTTTAAACTGGGCTCGATCAGCAATAGAGGGACGTTCTACCCTAACACCTTTACATCATATAAAAATAGCAAAACAGGCAGACCTGCTACGTGGTTTCTTTTTCTCCGGGTGCACTGATGCCCCTGAAAGCAGGTATGGTTGTTGGCAGGATACCCATATGCCACCGTTTAACCCTCATCAGGGACCTTTCCTAAGTAATAAGAGCCTATTGGGAAAGACAGAGATAAGAGAAGTCCTCCTTGCCCTAAATGATGTCAAAACCCCAATATACATAGGGATTAAAGTTTCTGACAGACCGCCCTCCAAAAGCGTCCCTTACAAAAGGGATCTTAATCTGAAAACGATAGGAACCATTAATCACGTTAAAAAGAGCATATTCCCGGATTCACAATCACTCTGAAGTAAAAAACTCTCCTGAGGAACAAGCACTTAAACCTTATCAAGAGCTCCCTTTAGAAATCAGAAAGTTCTAATCCACGCCTTTTAGCTTTTTGTGAAAAGGCTAGATAGTAACGTTTTCACTTATTGTCAATATTAAAGACAAAAAATTAGAAAACGAGTTTTCATTGATGATCATAACTTTTTAGTAAGGGTGGAAATATTCACAATGCCCCTCAAGCAGATTTTGGGAGAAGCTCTATCCCTTCAATCAGTTTTATGCGCTCCAGTGTTTGGACACCTAAACTCAAACGATGAGGCAATTCCAGAACTAACGCCTCTTTTTCAAAACAAGGCAGAATCAGGCGTAAAGAACTCTGACCTTTTGGAATTTCATCCAGCAGGGCTTTTAACTCCTTTAAGGCTTCTTCCTGACTAATACGAAGGCTGACTTCATTTTTCATCCTGGCAATGAGCGTATCAAGCTTCCCGGCAGCCTGAACAGTAAGGCGAAGTGTATCATCCTCAACACGTCCTGTGACCGTTAGATTCAAAAGAACCCCCGGCACCAGCTCCTCCCGAATCTGGGACAGCATTTCAGAAAACATTGTCACTTCAAACTCTCCAGATGCATCGGAGAATTGAACAAAGGCATATTTATTACCTGATTTACTGAGACGTTCTTTTTTAGAAAGGACGACACCCGCAACAGAAACTGATCCAACATCTCCTTTTTCAAAAACACTTTTTAAATCGATTGACCTGGTTAATTTCAAGGCATCCAGTGCCTCTGAATAAGAATCAAGTGGATGAGCAGATAAATAAAATCCAATGGCCTCAAGCTCTTTATTCAGGCGCTCAAAAGTTGTCCAGGGCTTAGTTGGTTTCAAAGTAACAGGAAGATCTATGCCGCTTGAATTGGCATCTCCTCCGCCAAAGAGACTAGTCTGGTTACTTTGACGATCTTTTTTAGCTTGTCCCGCAAGTGAAATTAATTGATCAACAGACGCCATTAACTGGGCACGATTGGGATGCAAGCTATCAAACCCTCCAGCCCCAATTAATTTCTCCAGAAAACGCTTGTTCATAACCCTGGTGTCCAGGCGCTTTGCGAAATCAAGAGGACTTTTAAAGGGCCCCGCTTTTTCCCGTTCACGGATAACTTCTTCCGCTGCCGCAAACCCTACACTCTTGATTCCCGCAAGAGCGTATCGAACCGCCAGTTTCCCCTCACCTGTGTCCTCAACACGAAAATCAGCATAGGATTTATTAACATCAGGCGGTAAAACCTCTATCCCCATCTTTATTAAATCTTGGCGGAAAAGGCTCAATCTATCTGTATTATTGATATCATACGTCATTGACGCTGCCATGAAATCAACTGGATGATTTGCCTTTAAATAAGCCGTTTGATACGCGATAAGGGCATAAGGTGTCGAGTGACATTTGTTGAAACCATACCCCGCAAACTTCGCAGCCTGGTCAAAAACCTGGCGAGCAATATTTTCCTTAACACCATTCTTAAGAGCGCCCTCCATGAAAATTGATCTCTGGGCATCCATTTCACTCTTGATTTTTTTACCCATTGCACGGCGCAACATGTCTGCACCTCCCAGACTATATCCTGCCATAACCTGGGCAATCTGCATGACCTGTTCCTGATAAACCATAACACCGTATGTTTCCTTTAGAATCTCTTCTAAAAGAGGATGAAGGAAGTTAACTTCCTCTTCTCCGTGTTTACACGATAAATAACGAGGAATATCGTCCATAGGGCCTGGACGATAAAGAGCAACCAAGGCGATAATTTCTTCAAATGAGCCTGGTTTCAAACGCTTGATAACATCACGCATTCCGGCGCTTTCAAGCTGGAAGACACCAACAGTATTAACCTCTTTTAAAAACTCAAAGGTTTGATTGTCATCAAGAGGAATTTTCTCCGCATCAACTTCGATGCCCCGCATTTTCAAAAGCTCTTCAGCTCGCTTGATGACCGTCAACGTTTTCAGACCCAGAAAGTCAAACTTCACCAAGCCTGCCATCTCAACATGTTTCATATGAAACTGGGTCGCTGGCATCACTTCTGTCGAGCCCGTGGTGGATTCTTTTGATTGACTAATGGCGGCTTTGTGATCACGGTAAAGAGCGACTATCTCGTCGATAGGTTGCCCCCCGATCACAATGCCTGCCGCGTGTGTTGAAGCATGACGATAAAGGCCTTCTAATTTTACTGCAATATCCAGCAAGGTCTTAATATCCGAATCATTCTCGGCCTTTAACAAAATTTCCGGTTCCTGAATCAGGGCTTCTTTTAGCGTCACAGGATTAGCCGGATTATTCGGAATCAATTTTGAAATTTCATCAACTTTTCCATACGGCATCCCCAGGACACGCCCTACATCCTTAACAACTGCTCGGGCCTGGAGCTTTCCAAAGGTGATAATCTGGGCAACATGATCGTTGCCATAGCGCTCACGCACATAATCAATCACTTCGTCACGCCGTTCCTGACAAAAATCAATATCAAAATCAGGCATTGAAACACGTTCAGGATTCAAAAAGCGCTCAAAAATAAGGTTAAAGCGTATAGGGTCAACGTTTGTTATTGTCAAAGACCAGGCTACAAGTGACCCAGCCCCGGACCCACGTCCCGGACCCACGGGAATATTTTGGCGTTTGGCCCACTGAATAAAGTCACCGACAATTAGAAAATAGCCCGAAAAACCCATTTGCTGAATAATACCAAGCTCGTACTCGAGTCGGTCAAAGTATTGCTTTTTAATCGTTTCTTTTTCACTCTCGGAATGGTCAGGGTGATACACTTCTTCTTGCAAACGTTTTTCAAGACCCTGAATTGCCTGATCCCGAATCTCTTCATCTTCCCCCTTGGGCGTTGGAAAAGGAGGTAACATAGGCTCTTTAGGTTCCACCATAAAAGCGCATCGTTTAGCAATCTGAATAGTATTAGCAAGCGCTTCAGGCAAATCCTCAAAAAGAGAGGCCATTTCCCGGGGAGATTTAAAACGATAATCAGCTGTTAAACGAAAGCGGTCTTCTTCAGATTTATATGCACCCTGGGCAATACACAACAAAGTATCATGAGCTTCGTACATCTCTTTTGTTGCAAAAAAAGCCTCATTTGTTGCTACAACAGGAATCTCTTCTGCGTAAGCCATTTCAAGCAAAACAGGCTCTAACTCTGCTTCAGATGGTTCCCCGAATCGTTCGATTTCAATATAAAATCTGTTTTCAAAAAAATGCCTAAGACGCTTAAAATAATCGTGGGCTTCTTTCCTAAACCCTTTTTGAAGGAGCTGAGAAACGCCTCCTCGCCGTCCCCCTGATAAACAAATCAACCCCTCATGGTGCGTTTCAAGAAGTTGAAAGGGAATATGGGGAAGATAGCGCGGATCCTGTGAATAAACCTCGCTGGCAAGCTTTAGTAAATTCTGATAACCTTTTTGGTTCTGTACGTATAAAACAACATGATCAAGAGGAATTTCGCCCTCCCTGGAAAGGGTTTGATATCTTGGATCCTCTTTGTCTGGCTTGACAGATAGCTGACACCCAATGAGAGGTTGAATTCCCGCCTTTTGTGCTGCCAGAGAAAACTCCATTGCACCAAACAAATTATTTGTATCAGTCACAGCAACAGCCGGCATATTATATTGCTGACACAGCTTGATAATGTCAGGAATTTTCAACGCACCTTCAGCTAGAGAAAAAGCCGAATGCGTCCGCAAATGTATAAAGGGAACAGATGTCATAGGTCGCTCCATTAGCCATAGTGTATCTATAAAAGAGTCTGACTCAAATGAAAAGATGTACTTTTCAAAACTTGCCTTTTTCCAGACATTCCCTTGACTTCTAAAATATACTTCCCAAGGTTTCGAGTCCGAACAGAAACGTCGATCAAAAAGTTATCCAGCCTCTACAGCAATGACGGGAAGGAAGGAGATCAAACAATATATTATTTTGCGATATCTTTTGTAAAATAATATTTTATCAGTTATAAATGGCCTTATTTTTTCAATATAGCTCTTGTGATGATAAAGAAAAACCTTTGGCACCAGCTTTCCCTTGCCTTAACCGGTGGATTTGCCATGTTTTCCATGTTTTTTGGATCAGGCAATCTTGTTTTCCCCCTCAGTATCGGGGCAGATTCATATAACTTTTTTGCTTTTGCAGCCCTGGGGCTTTTTGTCACTGGCATTTTTGTCCCTTTCCTTGGCTTAATCAGTATGGTGTCTGCAGAGGGAGACCGTAAGGGATTCTTCCGTGAAATTGGTCGCATTCCTGCTTTTTGGTTAACATTTTTGATGCTTGCCATTATGGGTCCTCTAGGTGTGAGTGCTCGTTGCATTATCGTTGCTTTTGCAGGGATAAAACTTGTTTTCCCTGTGCTTCCAGAAGTCATTTTTTCTTTTGTCTTTTGCCTTGTCACTGGGGCATTATGTTGGAAAAAAGCATATATTGTTTCCGTTATCGGACGCTATCTAACGCCAATTCTTTTGATCTGTATTTTTTTAATCATCGGGTTTGGAATTATTGGGGCAGAACCTCTCCTTATCTCTGAAAAGTCACCAGAAACACTTTTTTATCAGGGCCTAAATCAAGGATACCAAACCATGGATTTACTTGCGGCCTTTTTCTTTTCGGCTTCAACTATTCATTTTTTAAGAAACCAGACTATCCTGGAAAAAAGTTCTCAAAGTCCTTTATTTCTGGCTTTAATAGCCAGCTTTTTTGGCATGACTCTTTTAGCACTTGTCTACGGAGGCTTTGTTTATTTAGGATCAGCCTATGCCCCTCACTTGGCAGGAGTTCCTCCTGAGCAAATGTTGACAATGATCGCAGGATTAACCCTGGGGCCATATGCTTTACCTGTCATGAGCATCACAATTGCTCTGGCATGCCTGACAACACTTATCATTCTGACGACTCTTTTTGCCGATTTCCTTTCAGAAGAAGTCTCGGATGGCGTCCTCTCTCGCAAGGTGTCTCTCTTTGTTACCCTGTTTATCAGTTTTCTTGTTTCCCTTGCAGGATTTAGCAAACTTTCAGGGTGGATTGCGACAATCCTTCTATTTGCCTATCCTGCATTAATTGCTCTTGCAACAGGAAAAATTATTGAGCGCCTTTTTAAGATAAAACATCTTAGGATTGCCCCTATCTGTTTTTATTCTACAATGATCATCTACGGTCTTTATAAAATAATTTTGATGATCCTTTAAAGGGGGACGCCTTCTTGGAACTGTCTTTTATCAAGAGTTGTCTCTGAAAACTTTTACAGGAATTCCTTTTTTTTAAAATCTTTTACCTTATTAGGCAATTTTCAAATTTTGTGCTATAGAAAACTATCTATTAATTTTGATCCGACACAACATGAAAAATTCAAAGCTTAAGATTTGCGATACATATATTCAGCCAGGTGAGTCAGCCAATCTTGCTCTCCCTCTACCTGAACAAAATGCGTGTGCGCCTCTTTTTATGCCTATCCGCGTTATACATGGAAAAGAAAAAGGGCCTTGCCTTGTGATTTTTTCACTCTTGAAAGGGAACGAGCTTAATGGCCTTGAAATCACCAACCGTGTTACACAAAAAGCGACCGAGATGCCCCTTAAGGGAACCATTATTGCAATTCCTGTCATGAATGTTTATGGGTTAACACATTATCCACGCTCTCTCCCTTCTGGAGGCCGCCTTGATCGTTGTTTTCCTGGATCAGAAGAAGGCTCTTTTGGTGAGCGAATCGCCCATGTCTTTACCGAGGAAATTCTCAAAAAAGCTGATTATGTTATTGAACTGCAAACAGGGGACTTGAATCATAATATTTTACCTCAGGTCTATTGCAATTTTGATGACCGCCCTACAAAAGAACTTGCGAAGGCCTTCCAATCCCCTGTTGTTACAAATGTTACTTTGGAAGGAAATAACCTGCGTCAAACAACAGAAGACCTGCAAATTCCTCTTATTGTTTATGAAGCTGGTGAAGCTATGCGCTTTGATGAAAATGCCATAAATCTGGGTGTTAATGGCGTTTTTAATGTTATGCGTGCTATTAATATTTTACCCAAAGAACCTACAAGTGAGATTAACCCTATTTTTTCACAAGATGAAGAATGGATTCTGGCACATAATGGGGGCATTTTGCATCCTCTTGTTTCTTTAGGCCAGACAATTCAGAAAAATGATGTTATTGCAACTATATCTGACCCTTTTGGATCCGAACAAAATGTGACCTTGCGTGCACCACAACAAGGTGTTGTCGTTGGTATTAATACAACCCCCCTTATTCATGAGGGGCTTCCTATCTTTAAAATAGCCTCATTCCTGGATAATGACCGTGCAGAAAGCACGATTGAGGCATGGGATAAAAAACAACCTGATAGTTATATAAATTAAGGTTAATAAAGATGGATCGCTTTACGCGCCGTGGTGTCACTGTTTGGGTGGTTTGCGCCCTGTTTTTCTTATATGAATTTCTATTAAGAACAGTTGTAGGTACATTTCAACATCCTATCATGTATGATCTGGAACTGACTTCTTTTAAATTTTCAATTCTAAGTACGACAACGTATGTTCTGATTTATGGTTTAATGCAGGTTCCTGTTGGATTAATTATCGAACGTTTCGGGTTAAAGAAAACCCTTCTTTTTGCGTGTTTTATTTGCGTAATTGCGACTTTCGGATTTGCATATTCAACATCATTTATAATGGCCGTTTTCTTCCGTTTTCTAACAGGGTTTGGCTGTTCATTTGGTTTTATTTGTTTGCTTGTTTCTGTTTATGACTGGCTGCCTAAAAAGAACATTGCCTTCCTTTTGGGACTTTCCCAATTTTTTGGCACCATGGGACCAATGCTTTCAGCTGGCCCTCTGGAAAGTCTTTCTGAGTCAGGACACGTTAACTGGCGCCATGTTTTTACTCTTCTTTCAATGATTGGTTTTTTAATTAGCATTCTTGTTTTTTTCTTTGTTGAGAATAACCATGAAAAAACAGGAGGTTTTACAATTCTAAAACGTCCCGAACCTGTTCTCAAAACACTTAAGACTTTGGCATCCCAGGCACAGCCCTGGATGGTCGCTTTATTTTCAGCAGGTGCCTATTTTTCAATTGAATATCTTTCTGAAAATGAGGGAAGAAATATTTTAATCTCCAAAAACTTTTCTCCTTCAACGTCTGCTTATGTTATTACACTGGCCTGGTTTAGTTATGCCATAGGGTGCCCCCTGTTTGGATATTTATCAGATAAGCTGCAACGTAGACGTCTCATGATTCTCCTTACAATACTTACTTGTGTTGTTTCTATTGTGATGATGATGTACGCAACAACCCCCCTTATGCTGGGGATAGCCTTTGTTCTACTTGGACTTGGCGGAAGTGGACAGAGTCTTGGTTTTGCCACAATTGCAGAACACTATAAAAAACAGTACCTTGCCACAGCCCTTGGACTTAACAATGCTATTATGATGATCTTCTCATCTTTAAATGCTCCTATGATTAGCCTTTATATTGATATGATTAAAGAACCGGAAATGCTCCGCCTTACTGATTACACACATGTCCTGACAATACTACTATTCATTACAGGGGCTACTTTTATAGCGTCTTCTCTCTTTATCAAAGAAACATTCTGCAAATCGCAAATGTCATTTACGATCCTGGATCGCAAGACTTACTAAGTGTAAAAAACTTCACCATCAGGAGAAATAGCAGTTGCAGGTTCAACCAGTTTTCCATTTTTGTAATGAGCAACTTTGTAAGGGCTTCCATTACGAAAATAATGAATCATGCGCCCGTGTTTTAGATCATTTTCATAATCAACTGTTTTCATAACCTCACCACTGGGATAAAAGCTTTTGGATTGTCCCTGCTTCTTACCTTTAACATAGGGCATGGCCCTTAAAACATTTCCTGCTTCATTATATGAAATCATGTTGCCCTGTTTTTCATTATCAACATAAGGCATTTTTGTGACAAGGTTGCCTTCCGGGTCATAGAAGAGAGCATCACCATGGCGTTTTCCCTCTTTGAAAACCATCACTGAGTGAAGCTTGCCATTTTTATAGGACTTCACTTCTCCTTCCAGAACGCCTTCCTTATGTTGAAAAGCCCTTTGAACCAGGCCCTTCTTATCGTATTTGGCCGATGTACCATCAATCTTGCCCTGATTCATTGAAATACGCTTATCAAGGCGACCATCACTATGATATTTATCGACAACACCGTCTAGTTTGCCATTTTTATAGGAGTCGCATCGTCTTAACGCGCCGTTACCATCCCTGATTTCTTTTGTCCCGTCCTGCACTTTTTTAGAAGACATAGCTCATTTTCTCCTTTAAACAAATACGGTGAAATTATTAGGATCTGCAATGATAACAATACAAGGACCAACATCATCAGCACCCCCAGTAACCACAGCCAATGCGACAGCTGCTAAACAAGGGCATAAAGAAATTTCAGCCAAAGCGGGAATCCCATCCATTAAAACAGTTGGATTTCCTGCTACCCAGACTGCTGTTAGAGGAACACATTGACCAAGGACGTCGCATGAATCAAAAGCCGGAATATTCGCATCAGCTACCCCGTCGGCAATAGTGCCTGCAATTTCTCCTTCAACCAAAATCATAATCGGATCTGTAATAAGTTTAACTGTTCCTCCCCCTGTGGTACAGATCAGCTCGGCGTTCATAACTGTTTCAAGACCCGGCATCTATTTTTCCCGTAATTTCATCATTTATCAGTGTGATACAGTTTTTTTGTCGAGTAAACACCCGATAGTGATAACACGTTCTTTATTTCTTCATAGACGCTTGAAGAAGAAGTCATAACCCTGGTTAAAGACTCTTCCGAGACTTTCATTTCAAGAGGCTTTTCATCTTCTTTGTGAATAAATATTAATGATTCTTTCTCACCAGATCGTTTATAGGGACGTTGAGCAAATAAGTCATGATATAAAGTTTCAATTTCTACCCATTCAGGTCCAAACATACCCTTTAAAAAAGCTCTTTCTTCTAGCCGGGGAGAAAGTTGATCTGAATAAGTCACAGGAATAAGATTTTTAAAAAGACCATGGTCAATATGCCGGGGAGAAAATTCGATACAGATTATTTCCGGATTTAAAGATACTTCTGTAAAAAAGCTTAATAAACGCAGTTTTTTTAGCGTCTCATGACGTTTCTGATTTGTGCGAACCATTGTTTGAATTGTATTATGGAAAACACCTGCTGATGGTTTTTTAAATTCCTTGACTATATCAACATTCCATTGCTCTTGACGCGCAATAACTTCACGGCTTTTAGGATTCTCCATAAAATAATGAAAGAAGATATCTCGTAACTCTCTAAAGTTTTCTGTCAAAAGCCTTGGCAACGCCAGGTCATTTTGGGCCAGGAACTCGGGGACTGTATGCCAGGTTAGCAAACCCGTTTGAAAAAGTTTTAACGCTTCCTGAAGAGACAGACAACAATAGAGAGTTTCAGGTACCCCGGAGTCTTTTTGCACCATGTTGATATGACAGCTTCCTAATGTATTCTTTGCGTCTTTTATAGCGGCCTCCCTCAAATACTTTAGGCATTCAGCAAAATAATAGCAGCAGTTTCTTCAATTGTTGCCGCTGCTTCGATTGTAACAGCAACACCTGCTTCAATAGAAACATCCAGACCCGCAGTGGCATTTACATCCAGACCCGCTTCCATTGTTACATCCATTCCTGCTGTCGAGCTAATATCCAACCCTGCTGTTTCACTGATATTCAAACCGGCTTCTTCAGAAATATCGAGGCCTGCTGTTGAACTTATATTCATACCAGCCGTGATTGAAATATCTTCACCTGCTGTTATCGTAATATTTTCACCTGCTTCCATTGATATATTTGAGGGAGTAAAGACCGAAATATCTCCGATCGACGTCACATCTGTTGTACCCTGAACAAATACAGTTAAATTCCCCAGAATCGTCAGTGTATAGTTCCCGGTAACATCCTGGTCAAAATTACCATTATTAAAATAGTACTCATCTCCGTCAAAAAGCTGTTTAGTCCGCTTGCCTTCATAAAGATCTATTTCCTGATTTCCCTGGTAGATCTTCCACATATTATTGCCTTCACCGATCGTGGAATATTTATCCCCCATCCAAAAAACCTCGTAATCTCCCCCTTCATCAATTGCTTTAATGCGGTTTCCTGTATTTATACTGGTATACTGATTGCCTGTATTAATGAACATGGACTGATTACCTGTCGCAATCTGAAGGCTGTCATTACCTGTTTCGATGTATTTACTTCGCCAACCCTCAAGGATCGTCAGGGATTTATCACCCTGTTGCATGAACTGATCGTACCCTCCTTCATTCATTTGATGAAAGAATGTTCCCTGTCCCTGAAGCCTGAAAATATTGCCCTGATCAATTTTGTAATTATAATCTCCCTGAACAATATAATGATTGTGAGCAATGGGACCTTTAATGGAGAGCATGGATACATTCAAATTACCGCCGGTTATCTCTAAATTATCATCACCATCCCCGGCAGGTAGATTCTGGCCTACTGGTGTTTCCTTGGGTTTTCCACCTCCTTCACGCAAAATGGCAACATCACGATTACCTCGATCAACCCAGTGCCAGGTGCTACCATATTCAACGTGTGTTGTGTAATTTTGTTTGATATAGCGATCATGGTCTTTTTCTGCCTGAAAATAGACCTGTTCCTCGCCCTTTAAATCTTCATATCGAAACTCATTATAATTTTCCTGGGGTGATCCATTTTTTGTTGAGAGACTTTTAATGGTACTTTTTGTAGGAACCTGCGGCAGATAAGGTGGCATATTGTCAGAATTCCAGACACATCCCGTAACAAGAGGGCGGTCAGGGTTACCATCCAAAAAGGTCACAAGCACTTCCATACCTATACGGGG
>CENR01024756.1_pt1 | contig 12221 bp, 9 predicted proteins | sample 530181 | NCBI WGS metagenome assembly CENR01 (sample SAMEA2619677, study PRJEB7988) | marine metagenome | biome: marine biome (ENVO:00000447); feature: surface water layer (ENVO:00002042); material: "saline water (ENVO:00002010), including plankton (ENVO:xxxxxxxx)" | depth 5 m | reverse complement strand
CCTGTGTGATGTGTTCTTGGGCCTCACGGGCATCCAGTTCCCTCGTCGAGTTTCCTGTACGAACGAAATACCGTGCGACTTTTCCGTCTTGGAGGTAGATCGGAGCATACGCTTTTTCAACAACGATGCGGCAGACTTGGCGGTCGTCTATCACCGGAAACTGGCAGTGAACGAGCGTGCAGGCGTGCGCACCAAGCGTTGTGCGTACCAGGTCCATGATTGCTCGCTCAAAACCGTCCGTATTCTTGTGCCTCAAGGTTTGGCAGTCCGCCTCGATCCCGATAATTTGACCGTCATCGTCTATTCCGATTATTAGGCTGCCCCCGCAATGGTTCATTAATCCCACTATGGATTTGGCGACCACCATTTCAAGAGACTTGTTAGATTCCTGCTTACGCTGGTCCCACCGAAGCGAGGATTTGAATTCCAGACACTCGCTCTCACCTGCATCCACGAGATACAAGAGATTCATATCCAGTTCTTTTTCCAACCACGAAACGCGTCTTTGTTGTGCGTCGAGTGTGCGGGAGTAGGCGCTGATGACGATAGAGAATGAGGCACCAATCAACGCGAAAATGGCGTTCATGGGGACCAGTTCAAACCAAGCATTTGTTTGTAATCTAGTTATGGCAAAATCCCAGATACTTTCTGACGGAATATCGAACTGACTCTTGAATTCCAGAAAGAAAACTGCCGTGATCAGCGGATGTAACAGTAAAACGCCGAGGATAGCCCCTAGCGCGCCATGGAATGCTAATCTTCGAATGAATGGAGAGATTTGCTTTGGTGGTCTGCTCTTCATGATAGTTACTTAGTACTCCATGTGTCAGTTTTCGGTTAGTTAGGCGCGGTTTTGGATAATAGTTGCAATGCATCGGCGGTGTCCGTAACTTTCCATGAGGTCAAGGAGCTGGATTATCGTCTCCAGTAACATCCCGGCTGCGTGGCAGCCCGGCCAGGTCAGTGTGGGAATTAATCCCGGTCAATTATCGGCCTTTGGCCGAAGGCACAAGATCCACGGCCCGCTCTTGGATTGACAATAGCCGATGTCGGCGGTCTGTGAATTCGGTACTGGCGTCGCCAAACAATGCGGTTATGCGCTCATTTGGCCAGCGCGCAGGGATCACTGCAAAATACCGCCGATACTCCCGCCGCTCGCGCATGTTTTCAAACTGTTCCGCTGTTACCGCTCGAGCCCGCCCCTGAGAGTAAAAGCGCGCGGAGAATGGCAATTTATCCAAATATAGTAAGGGGCTGTCGGCGGGCCTGCTCTGGCGACTGTAGTAGTTGGCCAGGCTCTTCTCCGACTTGACGAGGGTTAAGCTGTTGCCGACAGTGATAACGACACTAGTCAACAGCAGCGGGGTGATAGCGGCAGCAGGTGCGCGCAGGCGCCCGGGCCACGACTGCGCACTCAGCGCCGAAACCGGTCTTGCGATCAGTATCGCCGCAAAGGGTAACGAAGGCAGCGCATACGTCCACAGAATATTGCCCGCGAGAGTAAAAAGTAGCAGCGGCCCCAGGGCATAAAGCAGTAACAGCAGCGTCATCCGGTCATTCAAAATGCGTTTTGCCGCCAATCGCCTTCTCACCGTGGCAGCAATGAGCATAAACAGGGCCAGTATCCCCCACGGGAAGCTGGCCATGAGCCAGAAAACCCAGATGGTGCCCCGTGGATATTGATGCGCACTGCCATAGAGATCCCCCGCCCAGCCGGGCACGACAAACCGGCGGAAGTGCTCGCCGACGAGGAAATAATCCAGAAATCCCGGGGTCTGGAGTTCCGCCAAAACATACCAGGGCAGTACCAGAACGGCGGTTATCAAGCCTCCCCGCAGCCACGGCAGCGCTTTCAAATCGCTGAGTTTCCCGCCTCGAAACAATAACCACAACACAATCGGAATTCCCACCAGCACGGCTGCCAGTGGTCCTTTGGACAACAGTCCGATGGTCAGGCCCAAAAAAAATAACCAGCGCCAGGCAAAGCCCTGTTCCTGCGTCGCTAGGCAGAAACTCACGAGCGAGAGTGTTGTCCCAAGCGCCAAGAAGGCATCCGTCATCACAGCGCCGGCGCTTACATAGGTCAGGGCCATACTGGAAAAGATCAGTGCCGACCAGCGGGCTACGTGACTGCCCCAAAGCTGCAAGGCGAGCCGCCATGTGAGATAGACCATGCCGATAGTGGCTAGCCACGACGGCAAGCGCAGGGCGAACTCTGACAGTCCAAATAATTTGATTGCCGCAGCCTGTGACCAGAATGACAGGGGAGGTTTTCCCCAGAATGGTACGCCCGGTTCGAACCAGGGGGTGATCCAGTCCCCCGTTTCTACCATCAATCGTGCAATTTCCGCATATCTCGGCTCCGTGGTATCGGAGAAAGGAAATATCGCCATACCGACAAAACGACTTAAAAGAATCGCTGCCAGAGCCAGCAGCCAATAGTTATATTTCGGCAACATTGTTAAACGGCTCCTGCTGGACTGATCGGATGCAGTATTTTGCTTGCTGGTTTTCGATAATTTCCTCGGCGATATAGATGGGTCTCTGCTTGGTCTCCAGGTAAATCTTGCCGATGTATTCACCGACTATGCCGATGCTGAACAACTGAACTCCGCCCAGTAAAGTGATGATGGACACCAGGGATGGATAGCCGCTGGTTGGATCTCCAACCAATAGCGCTTTAATAAAAATCCAAAGCCCCCAGGCGAGCCCTGAAGTGGCGGATAAAATTCCCAAGCCGATCGCCCATCGCAATGGCGATACTGAAAACGACGTCAACCCCTCAAAGGCGAGTCCGACAAGCGCCGGATAGCTCCACTTGGTCTCGCCAGCTACGCGAGGCTCCCGCTCATACTGTAGGGTGTGGGTAGGCATGCCAATCCATGCATATAGCCCTTTCATATATCGATTGCGCTCATTGAGGCTGAGTAAAGCGTCAATTGCTTTTCGGCTCATCAGCCTGAAATCACCGGTATCCACAGGAATTTCGGTACGGCTTGAGACATTGAGCAGCCGATAGAACAGGTGGGCGCTCAAGCGCTTGAGCCGGGAATCGCCGTTACGGCAACGCCGCTGCATCAGTACCACATCGGAACCGGATTGCCATGCATCGACCATGGCCGGAATATATTTCGGTGGATCCTGTAGATCCGCGTCCATCGCGATGACGGCGTCTCCGCCACAGTGCTCCAGGCCAGCGGTTACCGCCGCCTCCTTGCCAAAGTTACGGCTCAGCTTTAGCAATTTGATGCCCGGCATTTTGGATATCATCTGTCTCAGATATTCAGCACTGCCGTCTTGACTGCCGTCATCGACGAAAACAACCTCCGATTTCAGGGCTAGCGATTGGAGAATTGGCAGTAGGTTTTCAAGAAAAACGGGCAACATCGTGCGTTCGTTAAAGACCGGAACGACTATCGATAATAGCAGTTCACGGCGTGTTGCTTGCTGTGGATCAGATTGTAGGCTCATGGAATATCAAACTCCTATAAATTACAAAATTCAGTACTGCCACCAGCGCCGTGGTAGTTGCCTGTGCCGCGATAACGGGTAGATTCATACCGTGGTTCAGCAACGTAAAGAGGGCGAAGTTGGCGAACCATGCGAACACGCAGGAGCCCAGGTATCGCCAAAGTGTTCGACCGTGGCCACGCGCGTTGCGAAAAGCGAGTCGCCGCTGCAGGCCGTAGTTGGCGACAGCGCCAGCCACACTTCCGGCAGCTGTGGCCGTGACCGGTTGAACTGTCACGGCGATCAGAGATGCCATGAGCGCCCAGTGAATGGCGGTAGCCTGGCCTCCCGCGGCGAGAAAAGCCGCGAATTGGACACGAATACCGTCGGACATCGTTTATTTCTTCCTGTTTTCGTGGCTATCTCGCGCAGTGCCGATCAACAATGTGGTAACACCGCCTACAGCGGCAATCAGCGACGCTAACAGGATGCTGATCTTGGATATCTTGACCAATTCAGGGTCGCTAAATGCCAGGTTGGTGATGAACAGCGACATGGTAAATCCAATGCCGGCTATCATGCCCATGCCAACCACATGCCGCCATCTCAGTGAACTGTGCAATTCTGCTATGCCCAGCTTTTCACCGATTAACGCGAAGAGGCTTATTCCTAATGCCTTTCCAAGCGCGAGACCTAACAATATACCCAAGCCCAGGGAACCCGATACCACCTCCAATAAACTGACATCCAATTTAACGCCCGCATTAGCAATAGCGAAGACAGGGATAATGAAAAAGACGTTAAAATCAATTAGCGCATTTTCCAGTTTCAGTAGTGGTGGGCTTGAGTTTTCAGTGTCTTTTTTTATGGCTTCTAGAATTTTTCGTTGACGACTATCCTGGAATGGGTCACGGTTTTCTATGTCCGTCTCTTCCAGTGCCGCAACATTTCTGGCGGTGCGTTCTTTCAGGGTTTTACTGTCCAATTTGGGTTTTACGGGTATGGTGATGGCAATCAGTACGCCGGCAATGGTGGGGTGAACGCCTGAATTCAGAAAGCAGTACCACAAAGCGACGCCTCCCGATAGGTACCAAAAAAGATTTTTTACGCCAAGGCGATTGCATAGTATCAATAGAGTGAAAGTGCCTGCTCCTGCCCCTAAATATAACCAACTCAGGTCATTGCTATAAAACAAAGCAATGACGAGTATGGCTCCCAAATCATCGACTATAGCCAGTGCAACCAAAAAGATTTTAAGTTGCAAAGGCACGCGTTTTCCCAGTAATCCGATAATGCCTAAGGAGTAAGCAATATCAGTCGCCATCGGAATACCCCAGCCGGCTATATTTTCTGTGTCAACATTCAGGGCGACAAAAATCAGGGCCGGGACGACCATCCCGCCAAGCGCTCCCAAAAGTGGCATGGAGGCTTTCTTTAGGGATGACAATTCGCCTACCAGAATTTCCCGCTTCAGTTCCAGAGAAGCCACCAGAAAGAATATGGCCATAAGGCCGTCGTTGATCCACTCTTCGAGTGTCAGACGGAAAGTAAAATGCTCGGACAGCTCAAAAAGAAGTTCATCTTTAAGGTAGTGGTGATAAGCGTCTGCCCAGGGAGAATTACCCAACACCAGAGCGATGACGGTGGCTCCAATCAGAAGCAGCCCTCCGGCGGTTTCCCTGTCCAAAAACTTACGGCCAGTTGCTTTATAGGCTAGATCAATGCTGTTTCTTTCTACTGACTGGGTCATGGATTTACCTGATTTCTTCCGGCTCACGGTAACGGACTTTTGTATCGATAACTTTGTGGATTTTGGGCCAGTGTTTACTCATCCTTCTTGACAGCTTTCAGGAATTCTGCGAAGCCTTCTTCTGCCGCTTTTTTGTCCGGGAATGGCCCGATATTTTGACCTTCACGGGTTAAAAAATACCATTCACTGTTGATGGCGTGGATACGATGTGTTCGAAAGGAGGGAGCATTCTTCGGGTCAGTTTTTCGATGCTTGGGTGAATCACTCATAATCTTGTCCTGTCGTCATAACCCTGCACGGTAAAGCCATCCAAAACGGCTTGAACGGACTGTACAAGGTCATGAGTCACAGCTCCTGTTGAAGATAAATCATCAGGCGCAGAGGGAGCGACAGCTGAAATGGAACCCGCCCGCTTGAAGAGGGCGGGTTCTTTTCTCAGACAACCGTACTGTCCTCGGCACCGTCCTCGATCCGGATCGCACGATTGACGTCGCTGACAAAAATACGGCCGTCTCCTCGCAGTCCGGTGTGCGCCACGGTTTTCAGTACGCGGACGACTTCGTCCACGTACTGATCGTGACACACGATTTCCACTTTCACGTGCTTGACAAAATCCCCCGCGCCATCGATCGGGTTGGCGGCGCTGGTATTGACTTTGCTGCGGCCGAAGCCGACAACGTGGGCGACGCTCATGCCGGTGACGCCCTGCACACGGTGCAGGGCCAGGGTCACGGCTTCCAGTTTGTGGTGTTTGATATAGGCTTTGATCTCTTGCATGACAATCACTCCGGGTTAATGGGATTCGCTCATATCAGCGGGTTTGTCGGCAAACCAGTGATACAGGGCGGGTATAACCAATAGGGTCAGGATGGTGGCGGTCACCAGGCCGCCGACCACGACGGTGGCCAGTGGTCGCTGCACTTCGCTGCCGGTGCCGGTGGCGAACAGCAGCGGGAACAGCCCCAGGGCAGTAGTGACGGCGGTCATGATCACCGCCCGCAGCCTTGCGCAGGCCGCCCGCACACTGGCTTCGGCAATGGAGACCCCGTCCTTGACCAGTTCATTCAGGTAACTCACCAACACCAGGCCATTTTCCAGGGCGATACCAAACAGGGCGATAAATCCTACTGAAGCCGGCACCGAGAGGCTCTGACCACTCAGCCAGAGGGCGACGATACCGCCCACCAGCGCCAACGGGATATTGAGCATGATCAGCAGGGCGTTGCGCAGGGATCTGAAGTTGACAAACAGCATCAGGAACACCAGCGCCAGGGTAATGGGCACAACGATCATCAGACGTTTGTTGGCCTGCTGCTGGAGTTCGAACTGCCCACCCCATTTGAGAAAATAGCCCGGCGGCAAATCCACTTGCTGCTTGATAGCGGCATCGGCCTCGGCCACGAAGGAACCGATGTCCCGGTCGCGGACATTGGTCTGGATGGTGATAAAGCGCTGATTGTTTTCCCGGGTGATCTGGCGCGGCCCCACCACTTCCTCAATGGCTGCCAGTTCCTCCAGGGGAATGCGCTGCCCGGCGGCGTTCTTGATAATGAGCTGCCCGATGACATCGGCCCGGTTGCGCGCGGGCTCTTCAAGGCGCACATAGATATCAAAGCGGCGGATGCCCTCGAACACCTGTCCGGCCTCGCTGCCGCCCACGGCGACGCTCAGGGTGCGCTGCACGTCGCTGACATTGAGGCCATAACGGGCAATAGCCTCCCGGTTCAACGAAATGCGCAATTGCGGCGTACCGCCGATTTGGTCGCGTTGAACATCCTGAGCGCCCTGCACGGTGCGCATCACCTTTTCTATAGCCTGTGCTTTCTCGACCAGCACATCCAGGTCATCGCCAAACAGCTTGGCGGCCAGTTCGGCCTTGGTGCCGGTGAGCAGTTCATCCACAGCGGCAGCAATGGGCTGGGTGAAGTTGAATTGCGCGCCGGGGAAATCCGCGAATTTCTCGCTCATGGCCGCATACAAGCCATCCAGCGTCTCCGCGCTTTGCCATTGGTCCTGGGGCTTGAGAGCGACAAAAATCTCCGCGTTGTTCACCGGATCGGCGTGGGCGCCGACTTCACCCCGACCAATGCGCGACACCACCTGGGTGACCTCCGGAAACGCTGCCATCAATTGCCGCTCGAATACGCCAATCGTCGTCTCGGCTTTTTCCAGCGAAATGGACGGCGCCATGGTGGCGCGGATCAGCAAATCCCCTTCATTAAAGCGGGGCACAAATTCCGAGCCCAGCCGCGGGGCGACAGCAACGCCGATGAGCAGGACCACTGCCGCTAGGGTCACGGCAATCCAGCGGCGTGCCACCATGGCCTCCACCAGAGGTTGGTAGCCTTTTAGCAGCAAACTGACAATGTCCTTGCGAGGTTTGTCGGGGTCTGTCTCGGGGCGCTTCATCAGCAGGGAGGAGGCCACCGGTGCCACGATCAGGGCAAAGAACAGGGATCCGAGCATGGCCACCGCTACGGTATAGGCCAGTGGCCGGAAGGTCGCCCCTTCCACCCCCTGCAAGGTGAACAGCGGCAGGAACACAATGATGATGATGCTGATGGCAAACAGAATCGGGCGCGCCACTGACTGGCAGGCCCGCGCCACCAGGTGCAGGCGCGATTCGTCCGGGGAGGATTCGCGCAACATTCGGTCGATATTCTCCACCACGACCACCGCACCATCCACCATCATGCCGATGGCGATGGCAATCCCGCCCAGCGACATCAGGTTGGCGGAGATGTCGAAGAATTTCATGGCGAGAAAGGTGAAGCCGACGGAGAACGGAATCGACAGCGCCACCACCAGGCTAGGTCTGAACCCGCCCATAAACGCCAACAGCACCAGCGCCACCAGAATAATGCCTTGCAGTAGTGCATTGATAACGGTACTGACAGCCGCCTTGACCAGGGTCGCCTGGTCATAATAGGGCTGCACCTCGATACCTTCCGGCAGGTTGGCATTGATGGTGGCCAGCTCCTCCTTGACGGCGCCGATCACCTGGGAGGTATTGCTGCCAATGAGCTTCAATACCATGCCCACGACCACTTCGCCTTCGCCGTCCTTGCTGGTGAGCCCGCGGCGGATTTCACCGCCGATGTCCAGTTCGCCCAACTGGTGCAGGTAGACGGGTGTACCGTCGATGGTTTTCACCACAATGTTGCGCAGGGCTTCAAGATCCGTGGCCAGACCCACCGATCGCACGATGTACTCCTCATCGTTTTTGACGATGAACTGGGCCCCGGCGTTGGCATTGTTGGCCTCGATGCGCTCCTTGATGTCGGGCAGCGACACGTCGTAGCGGATCAGCGCGTCGGGGTCGATACGCACCTGGAATTGCTTGACCTCGCCGCCGATGGAGAGGACCTCCGTCACGCCTTTAACGGTCTGGAGATTGAACTTGACGATCCAGTCCTGGATCTCCCGCAACTCGGTGTTGCTGTACTGTCCGCTGGTATCTTCAAGCACGTAGAACAGTATCTGGCCGAGGCCTGTGGTAATTGGTCCCATTACCGGCTCGCCGAAACCCTCCGGAATGGCCTCCCGGGCCACCTGCAGGCGTTCCCCTACCAACTGGCGGGCGAAGTAGATATCGGTTCCGTCCTCGAAGTAGATATTGACCACGGACAAGCCGAAGTTGGAGATTGACCGCACATGATCCAGTTGCGGCAGGCCATTCATGGCGCTTTCGATGGGGTAGGTAACGTATTTCTCGACTTCCTCCGGCGCCAGGCCTTCGGTTTCCACGAAGACCTGTACCAACGCGGGTGAAATATCCGGGTAGGCGTCAACCGGTAAAGTCCGATAGGCGAAGTAACCGCCGATAAGCATTGCCAGAGAGATCACGACCACCAACAGCCGGTTCTCCAGCGCAAAACGAATAAGGGTTTGCATACTGTTCTCCCGCAATTAGTGGTTGTGACCGGATTCGAATTCACTTTTCTGCAGCTGTGCCTTGAGCACAAATCCCCCTTTGGCAACATAGCGTTCGCCTGATTCCAAGCCAGACAGGATTTCCACCGAGTCGTTGTCCCCGCGACCCAGCTTGGCCGGGCGAGGTTCCCAGTTGCCGTCGTGCTGCACGAATATCGTTGACTGGCCTTCCAGATCGATAATGGCGGTCCTGGGTACCACGACCGCCGCGGAAAATTCACCTAGGGTGATTTGGCCTTCAATGAACATACCCGGCTTCCAGTCATTATCCGTATTGGCCAGGAAGACCCGTGCCAAACCCGTACGCGTGGCCTCGTCTACCAGCGGCGCCACATAGTCCAGGCTGGTCTCCACGGGTGCAGGGCCATGGCTGGTAGTGATTCGCACCGGCTGTCCGGTTTTTACCAGCGGCACCTGCTTGGGATAGAGGGCAATATCCACCCACAGGGTGGACAGGTTCGCGACCACAAAAGCGGTATCGTCGGGCGCCAGGTGTTCTCCCAGGGTGACGTGGCGTTTGATAACCACGCCGTCGATCAGGGATTTCAGCTGAAAGCGAGACAGGGTCTCGGAGCTCTCGGCCACGGCGAGCACATCGCCGGCCTTGACCCGGTCACCGGTTTTTGCCTGTACCTCGACGATCTTTGCCGCAAAGCGGGGCGTGATATGGGCCACGGCCTCCTCGTTGAGTTTCACCTCGCCGGGCAGCGAGACCTGTTGGCGAATCACACCGGCTTCAGCAGTGTCGATTTCACCACCAAAGTCCCGTAGCAGGTCGGCGCTAAAAGTCAGCTCGGGCTCTTCGTCTTCATGGCCTTCATGACCGGCTTCTTCGGCATGGTCGCCTTCATCTTCAGCGTGATCTTCCCCGGCATGTTCCTCTTCCGAGTGTTGCTTTTCATCTGCGTGCTGAGCGCCTTCTTCGGTGTGAGCGCCTTGATCTGATGGGGCGGCGATTGCGCTTTGAGATGCCATGGCAGCAAGCAGCAAGCCGCCCATTAAATAATTCAGTAACTTGTTCATTGTGATTCATCCTGTGGCGAAAGAGACGCTTTATCATCGATGCTGTCCAGCGTGGGCAGGCGCAGATTGGACCGGAAATCATTGGCCGCGCCGGTGGGGTAGAGTGACTGGCGCCCCCCGGTCAGCGGCTGGCCGGTCAGGGTCTCTAGGGTGATAAGGGTCTGGTGAAAATCGGTGGCGGCGGCAACCGCCTCGGTTTCGAAGGACAGCAACTGGCGCCGGGCTTCCACCAGTTCCAGATAGGAAAAACGCCCGTCGCCGTAGCCTTCCTGAATCAGCGCCAATGCCTGCTGTGCCTCGGGCAGTATCTGTTCACGCAGCAGGGTAACCCGCTCACGGGCCTGTTCCAGTTGGGCGAAGGCATTGCGCAGTTCCGTGAAAACCTTCACCCGGGTGGCTTTCTCTTCGAGATCCAGTTTCGCCAGATCCTCCCGCGCGGCCCTGATGTCGCCCTGGTTGCGGTTAGAGACGCCAAGAGGCATGGAAAACGAAAAAACCACACCCGTATCGCCGGTTCCCTCGACCCGTCTGATGCCCGCGCCGACTTCGATGTCCTGCCGGCCCCGGGCAATGGCTAGGTCCAGTTCGGCCTGGCGCAGTCTTTCCAGGGTTATAAACTGTTGCAGCTGCGGGGCCCGCTCCAGTTGGAGTTGGACGCTGGCAAACTCAGGCGTCGGCGCTAACGCGAAGAGTTCGGCCTCTACATCACCAAAATCCGCCGAGGTTTCGCCCCACAGGCTCGCCAGGCGCCGCTTGGCATTGCCAAGGCGCACGGTGAGATTGCTCACCGCCAGCTTGGCCTGCATCAGATCCGTGCGGGCACGGCTCAGTTCGGCCCGGCTGGCGCTGCCAGCGTCAAACCGCCTTTGGGCGACGTTTTCTGCGGCGCTGGTAAAGTCCACGACTTGCCGGGCAAAAGCCAGCAGGCGCTGGGTTTGCGCCACTTCCAGGTAACGGCTGGCCGCCGCCGACAGTGCGTCGAGGCGGGCCAGTTCGTAATCGCGCTCGAGGGTTTGGCGACGCCACTGGCCGACATCCCGGCGCAGAGGGCGCTTGCCGCCCATCTCAATGACCTGGCTAAGCGCCAGGGTGGTTTCCATGGCGTCGGTGCCCGAGAACTCGCCGTTACCGGCGATATTTTCGACATCGAGGGAGACCTGTGGATTGGGTCGGAACCCGGCCTGGAGGGCCCGCGCCTCGGCCGCGCGAATATCGTAGGGATACATCGCCAATTCGGGGTTATCACTGAGGACCCGTGCGAAGGCCTCGGGTAGGGTCAGTGTTGCCGGGTCGCGGTCAGCGGCCTGGATAAGCCCAGATAAGCTTACCAGCGCGCCGCAAATTAGCAGGCGTGTTGTCCGGATCATCAGGCTTCGGCCCGAATCCGGGGACAAACGGAATAGCATGAACATGAATTACCTCACGTAAAGATTTTAGAAAAATCCTGGCGCCGGTCGAGGACCGGAAAGTGAGGTTAGGCTATGGGCGGACGGAGGATCGCAGCGATGGGGGGAGAGGGGTGATCGACGGTATAGGTTAGCGTGACCTGGTTGGATGAGGCAGTCGGCAGCGTGGGCAGCTGCATGGACAGCAGCATATGAGAGCCATGGCAATGACAGGAGTGGCAATGGCTGGGCGGCGTGTTGTGGTCTGATCCCGGTGACGGGTCTGTCGCTTGGGTTGAACCGTCGCCCCCGGACATATCCGCCAACTCATGGGGTTGGTGATCCGAATGGATGGGCAATACATCAGCGGCGATGGATAGTGATTGCACTACCATCAATACCGCAAACAGTATTAGCGTCCAGTTTTTTGCCATTCGGTTATCTAGCGACTCGGTTAGAAGGAGATCCGAAGTCTAACATAAGTCAAGGTTCGATCAACTCAGGCCATTGTCCGAAATAGAGTTTCGCCAGCTGGGGGGGTAGGTTGCCCAAAGGCTGGTCTCGTTTTTTTTGGTCTTTGGACCTTGTACATCGCATCCGACTAGTTGCGACGATCTTTTTGTCATGTGTTCCATCATTTGGTAGCTGTATCAAACCCCTCGTGGAGGGAACCGATCAGC
>CENR01019714.1_pt1 | contig 12254 bp, 14 predicted proteins | sample 530181 | NCBI WGS metagenome assembly CENR01 (sample SAMEA2619677, study PRJEB7988) | marine metagenome | biome: marine biome (ENVO:00000447); feature: surface water layer (ENVO:00002042); material: "saline water (ENVO:00002010), including plankton (ENVO:xxxxxxxx)" | depth 5 m | reverse complement strand
CTATTACATTCCACCCATAAGACTCTGCCATATCAATTACAGGGTCAGTATTTAGTATTTTTGAAGTCCGGCCAGTTACTTGATAATTATTGTTATCTATAGTTAATAAAATACTATTAATATTATTATGACCAACATACTGAATAGCTTCTAGAGTGCTACCCATTTGTAAAGTTGCATCAGTTATATTTACCCAAACATTACAATTATTATTAGCTATAGCTATACCTGCACCTACACCTAAAGCATTACCCATAGTTTCTTCTCCATAATCTACAAATTCTATTTCATTATGTTTGACGCCTACAGAAAGTTCTTCTATATTTTTTAGTAGTCCCATTTTTTTCCATATAAGATAATACGTTTGCGAACCAAATGGTTTACCTAAAACTATTTTATCTTTGTATGGTACAATAATTTTATTTTCAAATAAAAATTCAACATATGTTGCCATAGATAACGCAGACGGTATATGTGTTAATTTATTTTTACGTGAATATTCTACTATTTCTTCTATTAGCATAACCGTTTAAAAATTTTTTATTTCTCCAAGATTATACCATTTATGATTTAATGTATAAAAAACTGAAGGTTTATCGGTTAATTTATTAATATGTTGTAAATTAACATTATCATCCCCTATAAATTTATTATTTTTTTCTAAAATATTTATTTTATCATTTTTAGGGTATAATTTATCTTCATTTAAATTAAAAATATATCTTGGAAAACAAATATCAATATTTTCCATATCAACATATTTCCAATCTATTACATTACCGTTTTTATCCTTTTTAAACAATATATTACTTAAAGTAAAGCTTGATGGTGTTATTGTTAAATAATCTAACAATTTTGATTTAGATTTAAAATTTGAAAATTCTTTTGCATTATCAGAAAGTGGTATTTTAATTTTTTCATTTATATACATTATTTTAAAATTTTTTATAATTTGTAAAAAATTTTCTGTTATATTATGATTCTTTTTATTAATTTTTACTTTTAATAATTTTTCAATTTTTTCAACAGAATCATCAATGTAATCTTCATATGTAGATTTTTTATACCCGGGATAATATTTAAATCCTAAATAATTTTTAGTTTCAAATTTAAATTCCGGTAAAAAACTATATTTATTTTTTTTAAAAAAATTTAATAATAATTTAAAGTGACTAATTTCATTATGGATTGGTTCTCGATATTGATTAATAAATGTTTTTTTATTATATACTTTTATATATTCATTATTTTCAATATCATATACAACTTTATAATAAATAGATTGCTTTTCTAAGCTATCAACTAAATAAAATTTTCCTATATTTTTTAATTCTTCTTTTACTTCCATAATTACCTTTTAAATATGTATTTAGTATTTTTTAAAAGTAAAACAAGAAGTTGGTTATGAGGTTGTTTTATGGTATAAAAATTTAGTATCACAATCACACCTTTTTAAAGGGCATGTAACACATTTAGTTAAATTTTTTTTATTAAGATCTAAAATATTATATTCTTCATGAGTGCAATGATTAATTATTCTACCTTCCATATCAATATGATACATTAAAGGTTTGCATTTCCAACCTTTAAATTGAGCTAAATCATATCTATTAATATCTGATTCAGTTAGTATATAATCTTTATTGTTTTTATCCTTATATCTAATATTAGTTGTAATCTTACCTGCATGTTCTTTTAAAAATTTTATAGCAGTTTCTTTACCTGAAGGTTTTACTAAATTATCAATTAAATCTTTCGTTGTTCTTTGTTTATTACCAGTATTTTCAGTTAGGTGATCTTTAAATACATCCCAAAAATCATCAGGATATTCAGATACCCAACCTCCAACGTTTCCTTCTTCTACAGTTTGAAGAAAATTTAAACTTATTCCTACATTATTATTCTTAAATTGATTTAACAAATCTAATGTTTTATCCCAATCATTTCTATCTGTAGGTAAATTTACATTAGGAAAAATTTTAATATATTTACTATTGTTTAATTCAATTACTTTATCTATCCATCTTTGGTTGCAATATTGAGGATGATATGAAGCTTCAATAGTTAATTTTCTATTACATTCTTTATCAATTTGTTTATAAAAACTTACAGGTTTTGCAAGATTAGAAATTAAATCAACTGCTGCACAATTTTCTATTTTACATAAACCCTCAATTATTTCTAATATATTAGGATGTAAAGTAGGTTCACCTCCTAGTATCTCAAAATTAAATGGACAATTTATCCTTTTTAAACTTAATTTTTGTAATACTAATTTCCATTTATCGTGTAGGTATTTGTTAGTTTTAAATGTATGAAGATTAAAATTCATTGCACTGCAGTAAGTGCATCTATATTGACAAATATCAATAAGATCCCATGAAAAGGTAAGCAAAGTATAATCTTTATCTCCAGCCTCTTTAAAGTCCTTATTAGTTAAATTATTAATCATAATATATTTATCAACAAAATTTAATATCTTTTAACGAAAAAACAAGCATCACATTTATCTGTTCTACATTTGACTGGGTAACTTGAAGTTAAAAGAAAATGTTTAGGATTTTTTAATAAATTACCTAAAGGTTTATTTTTAGCTTGAGTTATATTACATTCCCACCAATCACCATTAAAATCTACCCACACTAAAAATTTACGAGCTTCGCATGTTCTACCCTTAAAACTAAGATTTTTTAACAACATTTCATTAATAGAAAGTTCTTCTGTTTTTTTATCTTCATAAAATATTTTATATCTTTCTTGTTCATAAGCTGTTGCGTCTATCATTTTTTTATATTCGGGTACATGATTAGCATTCCATTTACCAGAGTAAGGTTTGCCTGTATGGTGTTCAAAAAAATTATAAACATATTGAATATAATCACCTAAATTTGCTTTTATCATTTTTTCATTAAATTCAACATGCTTATCAATAAACCATTTTTCTAACATAAAATCAATTCTGTTTAGTTTATTATTTTTTTTAATAATTAAAATTTTTTCAAGTAGATCATCTAAAGTATCTCCTTTTAAAAATGTAATATGTATACTCGGAGCAACTTTAGTTATACATTTATATGATACAATTTTTTTAAACTCTTTAACTGGTACATTTAAATTAGTTTGCAGCTCAATACCTTTAAAATATTCACTTTTTTTATTACTAATATATTCTAATATATCGTGTATATAAATATATTCCGTAGGTTCACCACCATATAAATAAATTTCAAAATTTTCTTTTAACTCAAATAACGTATCTACTATTTTTTTTTGACTATCTAAATCGGTATTAGGTCTTTTATTGTCAACAACATCACAATATGCACATTTAAACTTACAATGGCCAGTTATATACCAAATAATATGCTTATAATCTAGCATATCTCTATCTAACCTTTCTAATCTTAAAGCTTTTTGCATATTAATCCTTTGTATTATTTTTTAAAAAATTTATATTTTTGTGTATTAAAAAATCTGTCAATTTTTATTTCTTTTACTTCTTTTTGTTGAGACGTTTTTTCATATTCCATATCAAAAAAACAAGTAGTAAAAGGACAATCCATGCATGAAAGATTACGAAAATAATCTTCATTTATATTATTATTTAAATTGAATAAAGGTTTAACGGGTGAAAACTGTTCGTTAAAACATTTATATACATCACCATTCCAATCTACATAAACTTTCCATTTAGGTATACTACATTTTGAACCTAAAAAATTATTATTTCTTTTTAACCACATTTCATTCCTACTAGTCTTTATAACACTACCATTTTCTTTAGTATATTGTAATTGATTATCAAAAAAATGGCCATCTTCATTCCATAAAACAGTTTTTTCCTTTTCATTCAAAATATCAATCTCTTTAAAAGTTTCATTACCTTTGCTTGGATCTTGATCTACACTTGCATTAATTAAAGGTACAATTTCGCAGTGTTCCGGACCTAATATTTTTTTACCTGCATTATAATCTTTTAATACATTTTTTCTTGAATTATAACCATATGATATCATATTTAAAATACCATAATTTTTTAATATCATACATTTTTTTAAAAAAGTAATATGGTTCTTACACATAGTATTATGATAACTAACTGAGATTTTAACTAAATCTTTATTTTTTATTTCATTAATAATTGAAATTAATTTTTTTTCTTTCAAACCTAAGTTAGTTTGAATTTCTACATAATCATCTTTACCCATAACTTCGGTTATAGAATTAGTTAGTGAAGTTAATTTATTGTAAACTGTTGGCTCACCACCACATATAAAAACTTGTATATTTTTACCCGTATATTTTTTAATATATAAAAGCATTTTTTGCATATTACTTTCTGATAAAGGTATTATTTTATTTTCATTAATATGTAAATCAGTACAATAAAAACAATCATAGTTACACTTAGTAGTGGGTCTTAATTCTATAGTAAAATGAGTTGGGTCATCTACCCCTTTAAATTGTTTTAAACTATTAATCTGTTTAGTTTTATAGTTCATCGATTTACCTTTTCTTTAAATATTTTCAATAAACCGTCGCAGTTACAACTGGTGTGTGGGCAGGATACAGGGCATATTTTTCCTATATTTCTAAAAAAGAAAGGATCTTTTAATAAATCTGATCTTTCTTCAAAACAAACTCTATGAACTATACCATCATAAGATATTTCATAGTTATTATTCCAGCAATCCCAATCTTTAAAGTTTGTAAATTCGTTTTCAAATATATTATAGTCATTATAAATTTTTTTATTACCATCTATATCTTCAAAAGTAAAATAATCAGGATAATCTTTGAACCTTTCAAATTCTTTATAAAAATCTTTACTATAATTTTGAAGTTTATGTACATCACCATCAGCATATAAAAAATGTGGGTGAATATTAATTTTATCACCGTATTTTTCTATTTCAGTGACAAAATTATGGGTTTTTTCCCAAAGTTTTTGATTATAATGTAACATTACGTTAACTTTTACTTTAAACCCTCTATTAACTGCTATATCTATATTTTTTAAAAGTATTTCAAACCCTTTTTTGTATTTAAATTCATATTCAGAATGAAAACTGAATAAAAAATATAGCCTATCATCATATTGATGATTTTCAAAGATGGTATTTTTAGTAGAACCATTAGTAGTTACATATAATCTACCATCTGGATGCTTTTTTACTACTTCTAAACATTTTTCTATTAGTTCGGGGTAATGTGGGTGTATAGTTGGCTCACCACCCAGTAATCCTAAAAAAACTGGCAGCCTAGCTCTGCCTAAATTTTTTATAACAAGTTGTTGTTTTTTCCAATCATCTATTTTACCCCATTCATCTCCATAGTCTTTCATTGCATAACAATAAGTACATTTAAAATTACACTGTGTACTAACATCCCAGTGAACATAAAGCCTTTGTATTTTATGCTTTATATCATATTGCTTTACGTAGTTAGTACCATCTTTCATTTAAATCTTTTATCTTTATTATGTACATTAAAACTTATATTATCTTTACCATCGGTTGTTTGAACCCATAATGGTTTAGAAATATAAAAAATAGTTTCAAGTTTTAATGATTTAAAAATTTTATAGTCATTGAAAATATCGTCTTCTGTAGGCCAATATTTAATACCATTTCTTTTAAAAACTATTTGACTTAACTGGAAGTCTCTAGGTTCAAATTTGTCTATAAATTCAGATAAATTATAAATTTTACTTAAATGTTTATTTTTAATAAAAAATCTTTTATAAAATAATTTTATATTTTTTTTATATGTTAATATATCTTTCGATATATAGTTTAAAAAATTTATATCATATTTAAAATTTAAAAATTTAAAAAAATTTGACTTTATATAATCATCATCTTCAAGATAAAATATATATTCACCTTTACTTTGATCATATAAAAATTTATATATATCAGTTAATTTTTTTCTCTTTTTATAATAATAAAAAATATTAACTTTATCATTATGTATTTCAGTAATATCTTTACTATCATTATTTACTAAAATTTCTATATCAAAATTAGGTAAATTATTTAATACACTATTTATACATCTTTTAAATAAAATAGGTCTATTATGGGTTAATATTAATATTGATAGTTTCATATTTTTATCTTTTTAAAATCTAAACCGTCAAAACATGCATTTAATAAACATATTTCACATTTACTCAAATAACTATCAAAGTTTAAATCATTTAATTTTAATTTTTTTATATTTTTATAATTATAATCATTACATCTATAAACATTTAAATTATGATCTATTACTATATTTTTTTTACCAGCTGAACATTTCATATATTTAAATTTTTTATGTATATTACTACCTTTTACATCAGAATAGTTCATAGTTTTATTACCATTTATTAAAAAATTCCAACCCTTTTCAAAATAGTTTCTTAATTCAGGGTAATATTTCATCCAATAACGATACTCTAAACTTTTGCCGTTATCATTACCAATCAAATATTTATCTTTTTTAAATTTTTCATAACCCTTGTAATGTTTTATTGATAAATTTTCAATTTCAGTAAATTTCATTATTAGTTTATTAGGGTATTTTTCTATTATTGAATATAGTTCTTTAAGCATTTTATCTTTTTTAGGAATTTCAGTACTAAAAAAACAATAACCTAAACTATTATAACGATTACATATATCCATCTTTTCAAGATATAATTCTACAGGTTGTTTATCAATATGGTAGCTATTGCATATATTAATTATATGGTTTGATGATTTTATTTTATTAATTTTTTTTAAAAAGGTTTCTAATCGTTTTTTAGGCAAACTTAAATTAGTATGTGTTTGTAAAAATAATTCTCTTTCTGGAAACATTTCAACTATTTTATAATTTAAATACTCCCAGTGCTTACTTAAAGTAGGTTCACCACCATAAAAATAAAAAAATATTTTCTTTTTAACATTAGGTATTTCTTTTAGTTTTACTAGCACTAGATCACATTGTTCTTTTGTCCAAGTTTTTGTATTATTACTATATTCCGTACAAAACCAACATTTATGGTTACATCTAAAACTAGGTTTAAGAGTAATTTTCAAATCATACTCTGGCCATTCATCAGTTTTAATAATTTCAAAACTTTTAATTTTATCGATAGTTTTCATGTTTCTCCTTATCAAATTTCCATTGTATATCGCATAAACATGATGTATGAGGGCATTCAATACATTCACTTTTACCCGTCATCGGCAAAGGTTTATTTGAACAAACATTAAAAATGCCCCCGAAATGGTTTATTTTATACCTTAATGGTCTGCATTTCCAACCGTTAAAATTAGTTAATTTATTATTATAGATTGAATGTTTATTTAAATTTATTTTTTTACCGTTATCGGTATGAAATGTATATCTATTATTATCTCTATCAGCATATTTATTCATTTCAATTAAAAAATTTTTATCATAGTTTACCTTATAACCGCAACTATCAAATAGAAAACTAACAGTAAATTGAATATTTTTCTCTATTAAAGTATCAAGTAAAATTTTTATATCATTATAATATTTTTTATTATCATGAATCATTACTATTGGTAACAGTTTAAAATTCTTAAACTCATTAATTTTAATTAATTTATCTAATAATTTATCATTATAATAATCCATGTGAATAGAAGGGCATAATAATAATTTATTATATTTTAATTGATTAAATTTTTCATAATAACTAAGATTTTTTTTAAGATTCGTTATTAAACTTATTTCAATACAATTTTCAATTGAATTTAAATTTTCTACAATTTCAAATAAATTAGAATGTAATGTTGGTTCACCACCAAGTAAATCTACTTCAAACTTACCTAATGATTTTAATTTTAATCTTTTTAAAACAAATTTATAAGATTCAGATTGCTTTTTATCTTTAAAAAATGTAGACTTAGGTCTATATAAATCTGAACCAAAACCTTCATTACAATATAAACATGCTTGACTACAAACGTCTACTAAGTGCCATGAAAAAGTTTTAATATTATAATTTTTAATACCTGCTTTTACTAAATTATAATTTTTATATTTCATATAATATTTTTTATAATTTCTATTATATCGTCATTATCTTTTAATGTAATACTTTCAAAATTATGTTTTATATCATATTTACGATATTTTAATCCTGTATCAATTTCAAGGTAATTATTATCTATTTCATCATAAATTACATTTTTATTATAAAATTTACATTCTGCAATAAATCTTGGACTGCAGTCAAATTTATTTTTGGTGGGGGTATATATAAAAGTGGTGAATTTTTCAAATATATTTTCAACTGGCATTTCCGGAAAATATAAGTTTTTAAATATTTTAAATTTATTTCTATATCTTTTATTATCGTCTGATAATATTATATAGCTATTAAATTTATATTGGACTATAGTATCTATAATATTATCATCACATAATTTTCTACAATTAGTAGTTATATATAATAAAGCAGTATCAGTAATAGAATTTTTAATATCCTTGAAAATATCAAATTTAATTTTCTTTTTATAATTTATAGATATATCATTATCTTTATCATTATAAATGCGATTATCTTGTAAAAGTGTAATATTTTTGTAAGGTAAGTTATAATGATAATCTAAGTTCGAACATCTAAAAGAAAAAATATTTTTAAACAATAATGCTACACCATACCTTAACATCGTTCTAGTAAAGCCTCCATCTACAAAAAGTATATTTTTACCAACAACATATTTAGGTCGATAAGCAAATATAGTATTATCTTTTATATCATTTATTTGTTTATTATTTAAATTATATTTCGTTATTATAGCTTTTTTAATTATTTCCCATGTTAAGTCCTCGCAAATTAATATTCCTACTTTAAAATGGTTTTTTAATAATTGATAATATTCTATAATTTCATATAAATGACCTGATACCCCGTGATTAGTATCACCACTCCATGTCATTGAAATATATAAATCATAACTTTTATCTAATGTTAAATATTTCACTTATAAAAATCTTTTCTAAAATGATTTACATCTCTAATTTTTTCACCTGGTTCAGGGAATACATCAAAATTTAGAGGTTTTTCAATACCATCGCATATATTAAAATACTTGCATCTAATACATTTAATTGGTTTTTTATAATCTAATAATCTATCTTCACATGCAGCATCATATGCCATATCAATTTTTTCATTATGGGTATATTTTTTAGTTATATCTATAGTTTCATTAACACCGGCATGGGTATAAAATTCTTTATTCCAATCATAGATATCATATATATGCTGATATTGATTACACACATACTTTTCATACCCTTTCATAAAACAATATGGTGTATATCTAACGTTTATGTATTTTACTGTATCTTTAATTAAATCTATACATTTTTTAATATTATTAGTAAGTTTAAAATAATTATCAATTGGTTCAAATTTTTTACTATCGTCCCAATAATTTAAAGTTAAAAAATTAACTTCAAAGGGTTTAATTCTTTTTATAACACTTGCATACTCTATTAAATTTTTATAATTTTTTTGGTATACGGTACAGTTAATTCTAACTTTTACGTCATGCTTTTTACATAGTTCGATAGCTTTGTTAATTTTAACCCATGCTTTTTTTCTACCAACTATTTCATCATGATTATCTTCATTGTATCCATGTAAACTAAATAAAATTTCACTAAGACCAGCATTTTTAGATTTAATTAAAAATTTTTCATTATTAAAAACTGAACCGTTGCTTAAGCAGCTAACATTTTCAAATTTTTCATTACAATACTCTAAAATTTTTATCCAATCTTTATGTATTGAACTTTCACCACCAGACATATCAATCTGCGTTATACCATAACCATGTATTCGATCAATGCGTCTTTTTATTTCTTCAAATGAAGTTTTTAAATGTAGTTTATCAATATAATAACAAAATTCACACTTATAATTACAATGAAAACCTGTATCTAATTTAGCTCTATTATTTCTTTGAGTCTTGTAATCTTTATCAATATTAATAACACTGAATTTATTGATATCATAGTTTTTCATCGAATTTTTTATAATATTCAGTATCTAATGCACTTTTATATTCATTATATACTGTTAGATCTAAATTTTCTTTATTATCTTCTAATATCTTAATAAAATCAAATAAAATTTCAGCATCTATAGTTTTTATAAGATCGGTAAATTGCTCAAACTGAGTTTTATCTTCTTCTTCTGGTATTTTTAAATCTAAAAGTTTGTCTAAGGCATTGGGTAAAGGTAAAAGTAAAGGAGGCCATTCATTTAATATATCTTTAATATTTTTTACATTTTCAAAACATATTTCTTCTTTACAAAATTTGAACATTGTAATAATTTCATCAATATCTTCAATATCTTCTTCGGTTTCACATTCTTCTTTTAATTGTAAAAGCTCATTTACATTTTCTTTTATTTTTTCATCAACTAAATCATAAAAACTATTTTTAATTCCTTGCATCGATTCATTTGGAATATTTTCTCCACGAATCATATTTTCATCCAATAAAAAATTTAAATCGCATACCGCATGCTGAACCCCCATATCTATAGCAAAACTGTTCATAAAATTTTTATAAAAGTTTTTAATGGGTATTTTTTTATTTTTACATTTACTAAAAATTTTTTTACAATATTGTATATAGCCGTACTCACTTTTTACATTTTCTACAATATTTTGATTACTTATACTATAAGATTCTATATCAGTTATTTTAATATCATCTTTTTTTTCAGTAATTAAATTATAGAGAGATATATACTCATTATTATCTGGTTGAATAACACCATATCTATTCATCAGAGTATATATACCAATAGAATTGTCTATTTTTTTAACTCTTAGTATATACACTGAACCTTTTTCTAAAAGTTTATTAATAAAAATCTTATCAGACATAATATATTATATAAAAAAATTTTATAAAAACAACTATTAAGAAGATAGGCCGTATGTTCTAGTAGACTCTTGACCTAAGAAAAAGAAAAGAGGTTTACTAAAAGTTGTTCCTCGTGCATTATTATCAACCCAATTAGCTACAAATGAACGACCAGGAATTGCAACTGAATCTGAACCTGTTAAAATAGCTTCACCACCATCATACCCAGTTTGCCAATTCATTTGTAACTGTACTCCTGTATTATCATCAATAACTCTAATTGGTTTTATAGTGCCTTCACCTCCGTTAAACCCTGTAAAAGTTAACTGCCCACCACTAGAGCCTGTACTTACACCTCCAACTTGGACAGTATATGCTCTTGTACCGAAGTCTCCTGTAGTATCACCATTTAATGGCATTATTCTAATAGCAGCATTATTTGAATTTCTATATCTAGAAGAACTTTCATTTTTTACTGATATTCTAAAACCTAAAATAGTTGCCCCTCTATAATCACCCCATTTTATATTACTATTGTCTTTTTCAGTTTTGTTAAACTTACCTAATGTCCCGACATATTGAGCAAACCAATTTTTTAAAGCTATTGAACCAATATCAGAAGGATTTGTAGTAGCACTAGAATCATCTTTAATATATTTAACAGCTAATAAACTACCTGTATCAGATGATGTTATAATTGAACCGGCACCGCTAATTGAAACATTAGCACTAGTACCAGTTTTTATTTTTCCTATTAAGTTACTTGCTATTACGCCCATACTATTATTTAATTATTTCTTTTTTTTCTTCCAAGATACTCTTTTAGAGCTTTTCTTTTTATATAACTTGCCTTTTATTTTATTACATTCAGCTTTAGTGGGTCTACATGCTGGGTAACTACCACCTGATTTTTTTGATTTTCTTCCGCAAGGTCCTCCAGTTTTACAATTAATCCAACCTTTAAATTTTTTACCAGTTTTAGGATCCGTACCTCCGCGTTTAAACCATTGATGAAGACTATCACTGGCTTCATTTATATAAAAATTACATAGTTCATCAAACTTCATTATTTACCGTATTTACGCATTTTATTAGCATGCAATTTATCACCAGCTTTTTTAGCAGCTTTATAAGCTTTAGAACCTTTTCTTGCTGATTTACGACCAGATTTTTTCTTTTTATTAATATTAGCCCATAAACTTTCAACTAATTGATTAAATGAGTTTACTTCTTCTTCCATATTTTACCCTTTCTGCATCTAACTATAGCCCCTGATTTGTATGCTGAAGTTTTTTTGCCATATACACTATCAGCTTTTCTTTTACATCTATCTTGAGAGTCTTCTTCGTTTTCTGGACTTA
>CENR01019673.1_pt1 | contig 12291 bp, 9 predicted proteins | sample 530181 | NCBI WGS metagenome assembly CENR01 (sample SAMEA2619677, study PRJEB7988) | marine metagenome | biome: marine biome (ENVO:00000447); feature: surface water layer (ENVO:00002042); material: "saline water (ENVO:00002010), including plankton (ENVO:xxxxxxxx)" | depth 5 m | reverse complement strand
CGTTTGAGTGATTTTATGGGGATTGTTCCCGCCATTACAGGAAAAGTTGAATTGGTATACGAAGGAGAACAAGAAGGGGCTCACCACGTAGCCAAACAATTAATTGCCGATGCTGTAAAAACTGAATTTTTAAATTACTTCCCAAAAATTGAGAAACTACAAAAAGAAGGAGATCCAGATCCTTACGAAGATCTGGTAGGTTGGTTCTTTGAGCAATCGGGTGGATTTGAGTTACTGGATACTGCTACCGATGATGAATTTCAACTGCAATTGGACAGGGTTGAGCCCTTGGATGAATTACTGGATAAATTTGTAGATACTTCAGCTGAAGATAGAAACTTCTATAAAGAAGTTATTTTATGGGCGTTGGTAGAATTTAAGAAATTAAGCAAGTATAATTTAAGCGACGGACTTCGTTTTAAGGATGTGTATGGGGGGTATATTTCGGGGCTTTAGTTGGTAGCTCGTAGTTGGTAGGACGTCCACTTATACGGATAGGTAGCGTAAAACTGCTTTGTTCGCCATTGTAGTGTTGAATTTAGGTTTTCTGTGTCGATTTCATTTTCGGCTATAATTCAGTAATTGCCTTTACAATTAAGACGACTCCACTTATCACCATAATAGCAATGAGCCAGCGTCTAAAAGCGAGTTTGCTCATGCGTTTCAATAACCATTTACCTATAAGGTTTCCAACAATGGCCCCCAGGCCCATAGCAATTCCCAGAAACCAAAGTTCCTGGGTCATTAAGCCGAAATAGGCATAACTTCCAATTTGTGCAATTCCCAGAAAAAAGCTTTGTGCACTTTTGGTGCCTATCAGTTCTTCCTTATCTATGCCAACATTCAGTAGAAAGGGGTTTAGAATGGGGCCCATTCCTCCGGTGAAGGTGCCAATAACAGAGATAAAAAAACCTAAAGGAATAAAATACCACAGTTTCACTGTAAAGGAGCGTTCTTTTTTTCCAAAACGGTATTGAAAAAAAGTACTTATTAAGAACAAGCCCACAACAATCTGGATCCAGTATATTTTTATTTCAGCAAAAAGCGCTGCTGCTACCAGAGCTCCCAACATGGCGGAAGGAACATAATACCAAAAAACAGTCCAGTTTATGTGCTTCCAGAAAATGATGATCCTGCTCGGGCGGCTTATAAAGCTACCTAAATTGATGACTTGCGCAGTTTTTGAGGTTCCCAGTAAAAAGTTGAGAATAGGAATTTGTAGTAAAGCCCCGCCACCCCCGCTTATAGTAGATAGGGTAAAGGCTCCCGCTCCTAAAAAGAACAGCCCAAGAAGCAACCAGACAGATATTTCAGTAAAAAAAAGTTCCATAAAAAATCCCGCACTAAGCGGGATTAATTGTATCGTTTTTTAAAATTAGATATTAGGAATCACCAGTTCCTGTCCTGGGTGAATCATATCCGGGTTTTTAAGAATGTCTTTATTTGCTTCAAAAATAGCGTTGTACTTCATAGGGTCTTTGTAATAATGCTTTGCAATTTTACTTAAAGACTCTCCGCTTTCAACAGTATGGCGTGCATATACGGTCGTGTCTGCTACGTCGATGTCTGCCATAATATCTGATGGGTTTTCTCCACCAGAAGCTTTAATTTCATCCCATAGGAGGTTTTTTTCATACTGGGTGTTTGCCACTCCTTTAATATGAAGTTTATTTCCATCCACTTTTACATCTCCATTTTGGATTTTTAGCTTTTCACCTAAGTCTAGTACGTTTTGATATTTTGCTTTAACCATTATTTTTTCTTTTAGAAGTTTTTCAAGTTTAAAGATACAAAAAAGAATAGAAGACCCTTATGATAAACCATATTTTAAGTACGTATAATATTTACCCATATTTTTAATTTAAAACGGCCTGATGCCCAATATTTAACGTAACATTAGTGTATTGTTAATAGTATTTACTGAATACTAAATCTATATTTGCTATATCAAATTTAAAAACCAACATTATTATGAAAATGAGTAAAATAATTATGTCACTTGCTGTAGTAGCACTGTTGTTCGCATCTTGTGATGACACTAAAAAGAAAGAAGCCGAAGCAAAAGCAGAAGCTGAAAAAATGGAAATGGAAGCCAAAATGAAAGCTGATGAAGAAGCTAAAATGGCAGACATGGAAAAAATGGAAATGCAGAAAAACTCGATTGCCTCTAAAGCAATGGCAAATCCAAACTATTCTACGCTGGTAGCAGCTTTAAAGCAAGCTGATTTGGCTGGAACATTTATGGAGCCAGGAGAATACACTGTATTTGCTCCTACCAACGATGCTTTTGCAAAAGTTCCTAAAGCTACTTTAGATAATTTAATGAAGCCTGAGAATAAAGAACAATTACAAGGCTTGCTTAAATATCACGTAGTGAAAGGCGAGTGGAAAGCAGATGCTGTTGTAAAAGCAATTAACGATAACAAAAATGCTTACAACGTAACCACGTTAGCTGGGGAAAACTTAACCCTTTCTTTAAAAGACGGTAAAGTGATGATTAAAGATGGAAAAGGAAAAATGGCAACTGTAGCAGATGCCGATATGGATGCTTCTAACGGAGTTATTCACGGTGTGGATACAGTATTAATGCCAAAAGGATAATACCTCCAGCATAATTAATTATAAGAAGAGCCTCAGTTTTGAGGCTCTTTTTTTTATATTTAGATATGAATAACTTTGTAACCAAAAACAAAAGAGCAATCCTTGGGGGAACAATAGCGTCCCTCTTTATGGGCCTTGCAGTATTCCTCCTTGGCAATCTTTCGGGGTACGAAGCCAAGCAACTTATAACCTCCTCCTTGCCAGGTATAAATATGCTTTGTAACACAATCGTTCTGGCTTCTGCTACCATTTTGGCATTGCTCCTTACACTTTTAGGAATAAGTACAGGAACAAAATCCAGATTAAAAAGCGCTCACTATCGGCAAGTACTAAGTATCGCAAAGTTTGATACTATATTATTTGTAGGAGCTCTTATTCTGTTTCAATTATTCAACATTCCTATTACCGAAGCAGAGAATGTAGAAACCTCCTGGTATGAAATTATTTATTGGGCCACGATTTTATTTTCATCCATCTTAAGTGGAATGATGATTACGGTCATACTCATGTTATACGCAACCGTTACCAATATCATTCATATAGTAGGATTAAATGAAGATCATCACCTTATTTCAAAAGAAGAACTAGAAGAGGAAGAGAAAGAAGAAGAAGAGAAAGAAGAAGACTGAAGTAATGTTTCTCGCTTTTACTTAAATTCCCAATTTAGCTTCAACTTCAGCTTCAATATTTGCTCTTAAAACTAAAAGCATATTCACTTTCTCCGTGCTCCCGTAGATACTCCAATCGATTCCTGGCTTCTTCCACGGTTGGAATATGGCCTTCTTCTACATACCACAGTACCATATGCATTTTAGGCATTTTTTGAAACCACTCTTTTTTGCGTTTAAAAATTTCCATGTGGTCACTCTTATACACAAAGTTGAAGAGGCTTTTCCTGTCTTTCCATACACTCATATTTACCAGAATATAATCATTGCCAAAAATAACTTCGCCAAGGGAATTACCTGTGTAATCAACGTCCAACCGCCAGATAAAACCATCACTTTTATCGGACAGTGCATTAATTCTGTCTACATTATTTATAAAATCTGCCATAATAGGATCTTCCATATCGGCTAGGGCGTGTGCAAGGTTTAATTGGGCTAGGTGCATAGGTTTTAGGTTCAATATTCCAAATTTTGATATTGGAACTTATCTTTCAGTTAGATATTCAAATTTTTGGAGATCTCCTTCAGTATGCACTTTGTGAGAACTCCCTCCTTTAAGTACAATGTTTTTGTCTGAAATTTCCAAAACGTCTTGATAGTAATGATCTGTTATTAAGATTCCTTTTTCGCACTTCGTTTTCAGCAAAAACTCTTTCAGCTTTTCTTTGTGAAGCGGCTCCAGCATAGAAAATGGCTCATCCATACATAGAAATGGATGGGGCAACAGGGAGAGGAGTACTACTTCTAAATACTTTAATTCGCCTAGGGAAAGAGCTCCAGTTTTTTTATGTGTCATGGTAGCAATATGCGGATCATAAAAAACAGCGTCTTGTTTAGCTTCTGAAGGGTGAAACATAGGAATGACATCCCGTACTTTACGTTGTTTGGGAAGAAAAGGATGTTGTGGCAGATACGCAATGAGTTGTTTTGAAATAACTTCGGAGGGTTTCATTGTTTTTTCATCAATACTAAGGGAGATAGTATCAGCTTTTAACGTTCCGAAGAGCATTTTTAGTAATGTGGATTTCCCTGAACCGTTGCTGCCAAAGAGCCCTAAAATCTCACCTCTTTCTATTGAAAAAGATACATCTTTTATAACCTCTTTTTTTCCAAAAGATTTACGGGCGTTATATACTAGTAGTCTTTCCAAAAATAAGTAGGAATAGAGCCAGAAATACCAGGAAAATAGGCAGTCCAACCAATAGATTAATGATAAATGAAGTTTTTAAAAGCTTCCATTTTGTAATGCCCAAATTGTAATAACTGTAAAACTCACCTTTCCTGAAGTTAGCAAAGCCAAGATACCCTATGACAACCCCTAGTGTACAAAACAAAAAATAGCCCCAATACACTCCAAAAATACCCATAGCTATAAGTCCGGTTGCGATCACAAAAGGAAAGATAGTCTTGTAAAACTGTATGTAAATTCGGAAGTTCATGATTTTTTAAGTGTCCCCTCGAGGGGACAGTTTTGACTTTAATTTCAATTTCATATCCCAAATAATAAAAAAACATCTCCTACTTTAAATCTTAAATTTTAAACCTGAAACTTCAAATCGTCGCAGGCTAGTGATTACAGCCACTATGCATAAAACTATTGCTTTCCTGATGCCAAGGGAAGGCCTGGCTTTGTTTGCTGTCTTCCCACCAGAAAGCTTTTCGGTCTTTTGGGTGGTTACCAATTTCATTCATAGTACTGGCATCATAGAGACGCCCGTTTATCATTACCATTTCAATAGTATTGGTGTTCTCAATATTCTCTAACGGATTTTTATTCAAAATGATTAAATCTGCCAGCTTTCCAGCTTCTAAAGAACCAATATCATCCCCTGCGCCAATATATTCTGCGGCATTGATGGTGGCAGTTTTTAAGGCTTCCAGGTTGCTCATGCCGCCAGCTGCCAGCATCCACGTTTCCCAATGAGCCCCGATACCTTGTATCTGTCCGTGTGCGCCCATATTCACTTTTACACCAGCATCACTTAATTGCTTGGCAGTTTTGGATACCAAAATATGCCCGTTTTCATATTCCTTTTCAGGAACCATCGTTCTGTGTCTAGAGCGACTATCTATAACAGAGCGCGGGGTAAATGTTAAAAGCTTTTCATTTTCCCACACGTTGTCACGCTGATAATAGTAATACTCACCATTTAAGCCACCGTAATTTACGATTAAGGTTGGGGTGTAACCAGAGCCACTTTTGCCCCAGACCTCCAAAACATCCTTATATACGGGTGCTACGGGAATGTTATGCTCAACACCCGTATGCCCGTCAATAACCATAGTAAGGTTGTGATAAAAGGTAGAACCACCTTCAGGAACTACATTAATCCCTTCTTCCCTGGCAGCCTGCAAGACCTGTTGACGTTGCTCCCTACGTGGCTGATTGTAACTCTTTACACTTTTAGCTCCAAAGGCCTTGGTGCGTCTAATGCTGCTTCTGGCGTCCTCTATATTGTTGATAACAGCTTTAAAATCTCCGTCTGCTCCATACAAAATAAAGCCTGTTGAAAATAAGCGAGGTCCAACTAAGCTTCCTGTTTTTTGTAATTCAGAAAGCGTAAAAACTGTTTCAGTGTTTGCTGATGGATCGTGCGCTGTGGTAACTCCGTATGCTAGGTTGGCCATAAATTGCCAATTTTGCTGTGCAGGAATACCAGCTCTAAAAGCACCAATATGGGCATGGGCATCTACCATCCCGGGCATAATTGTCTTTCCTTCCAGGTTGTATATTTTTGCTCCGGCAGGGATCTTAATTTTTTGACCAACCCCCAGAATCTTGTTGTTTTCAATAAGAATAGTACCATTTTCTACTACACGGTCACCATCCATCGTAATAAGGGTAGCATTTGTAAAGGCAATAGTTCCGGTGGGCTTATCCGCAGGAGCTTCCAACCCTATTTTTATACCATTTTCGGGCATTTCGGAAGGTTCTTCTGCACCACCAGGTACAAAACTGAATTTCTCCTGTAGCGTATTACTAAAATATTCATCCCCCAACGTCCATAGTACTTTTTGGCTGTTAGGTGCCCAGTGAATATTCACCCCTGCATCTTTAGCGATTTGTTGCACAGGAACCGAATTACTTTTTCCGTCTATGGTAATTGGTTTACCATTTAAAACCAAAGGAGCTACATACACTTTATGCAGGTTCGAAAAAGCAACCCATTTATTATCGGGACTTGGTACAATATGGTTGGCGTATTTCGAAATAAGGTGTTCTTGTTCATCTTCACCTTCCAGATTTACACTAATTAATTTTTTTGTTAGGTTCCCAAAGTAAGTGCCTCCTGTTTGGAGAAAAATTCGTTTTCCGTCCTTTGTGAATGTTGGGTTTTCACCGTCCTTAGTAATAAATTTTTCTTCGCTACCTGTAGTTATCGGAATACTGTAAATACCAGGTTTTTTAGTAAATGTGAAGCCTTGGTCACCATTTCCTGCTTCTTTTCTGAAGAGCAATGTCTTACCATCTCTTGAGAATGACGGCGTACGATAGATGCCTTTGGAAGTTGTAATTTTACTAGGTCTCTCACCTGAAGAGGAGACAACAAAAATGGCACCTTTCTCTAAGTCGTTCCAAGTGACGAAAGCAATTATGCTTCCGTCTGGGGAGATGCTTGGTTCGAACTCGAAATCGGTGCCTTGTGTTAACCTTTTAGGGGTTCCGTTAGGTAAATCCTTGCGCCAAATATAGCCTAAAGCATTGAATATTAAAAATTTTCCATCAGGAGATGTAACGGCATCACGTATCACTTTGCTGGTAACAGTTTCAGTATTTATTTTGCTGGTTGTGTGTACGGTCTCGGCAAGGTCTATCTTTACATTTGCTGTAAATGGAATTTCTGAAACTTGAAGTGAGTTCACATTTATTTTGTTGATTTTCCCACTGCTCCAAAACACAAGTTCGGTATTATTAGGCATCCAGTCGAAATTTGGATAAACCCCAAAAATTGCCCAGGCTTCCTGTTGATCTTTGTTTAGTTGGTCGTATACAGGCCATTCTTCCCCTGTTTCTAACTCGTGAATATAAAGGACACTTTTTTCACGCACTCGTTTTACAAATGCCAGCTTTGTACCGTCTGGGGAAAGTGTTGGACGCGCTGCGCCTCCAGGACCCCCTGTAATAGTTTCGGTGGTTCCGTCTTCAAAATTATAACGTTTTATCACATAGATCTGACTGTTTGGATCTTTGTTGTATTGAAAAAAACCTCCCGGGTACATGTCTTCAGAATAATACAAGTACTTACCATCGCTGGAAACATAAGGCTCATTTACATCTTGTTGATCATTTTTTCGCTCTGTTAACTGTAACCCACTTCCGCCTGTAATATGGTACTGCCATAATTCTCCGGCCCCTAAACTACGACCTGAGGTAAAGTGTTTACGCGCAATAAGGTAGTTACCATCTGGCATCCAGACTGCGTTGTTAAGTAACCTGAAATCTTCTTTGGTAATTTGTTTGGCATCGCTTCCATCTGCATTCATAACCCAGATGTTATCACCACCGCCCGCATCGCTCGTAAACGAGATCTTGGAGCCGTCCGGGCTAAAACGCGGCTGAATTTCAAAAGGAATACCACTTCGTAACACCTTGGCTTCTCCACCAGAAATAGGAATCGTATAGATATCTCCCAGCAAATCAAAAACGATTGTTTGTCCGTTAGGGCTTACATCCAGATTCATCCAGGTCCCTTCATCGGTGCTGAAGCTATGGGTTTTGTAATTAAAATCCATTCCCGGATTGGCTACATCCCATTCGGTTTTTTCCTGGTCTTTGTCTTTTTTCTTTTTCTTCTGGGAAAAGGAGGTTCCGCTTAAAAGGATAGCGCCTGCAAGGAGGAAGTGTTTGTAGTTCATTTGTAGTCGGTTTTAGAGGCTACAAAATACGGATAATAATAAATATAAAATAATGTCGGGTTGAGCCCTTCGACCAGGCTCTTGATATACTAAAGTTGAAACTAATTTAACTGGCAATTTTTACTCTAGTACTCTATACTACGCAATGAGGGTAGAGGTATGTATTCAACAAAAAAAAAGGTCGAAACCTATTGAGAGTCCGACCTTACTCATGGTGTTTTACTGCTTTTAAAATTTCAGCGAAAGTGCCATGGCAGTATATTCATCACCTAAGAAAGTTCTTCCACCTGTTGGATAGATAGAAAGTCCGTCATTATTTTTCTTTTTATGGAGTTCCGGTACCAGGATTCCTACGCCTGCTCCCAGCACATACCCAAGCGCTACATCTGTCAGGAAATGTTGTCCTCCCTGAATTCTGAAATATCCAACAGCTGCCGGTAATGCAGCGGCTCCACCCCATATTAATACTTTACCAGTCGGGCTAGCATCTGGATTAAAATCGCTATACACTTTGGCCATGAAAAAAGTAGCCGTAGCTGTAGCTGCTACGTGACCCGAATAAAAGGACCTTTGTCCGTTGTTACTCATTCTTCGGTCTCGTCCTGTTTCTCCACTATCATCATATACATACGGACGACTTCTGTCTACCAGTCCTGCTGTAATGGTGTAAGCAGCAGCTGTAGTGGCCAGACTCTCTAAATATAAACCTAGGTATTGGCCAGTATGGTCGTTAATTTCATCATCAAACAAAAAAGCCAGGGGTGCAGCAAAGGAAATAGCAAAAGGGATGTCACTTATAGCATTTGCGTTTTCATCATGATTCCCAGCGGCCCAGCGGTCTATAAAATTAATTTTATCTATCTGGCCTTGAAGATCATTCTCAATGAGAGCAAATTCTTCTGGCTCAATATCTTCTTTATTTTGAATCAATAAGAATCCACCGGCACTTCCGGCAAGCGCAGCACCTGTCCAAATACCATCGGTAGTCCAATCCCATTCGTACGGACTTTCGGCTTTTTGAGCGTTTGTAGTAATTGAAATTAGGGCTATGGTAAGTAGTATGAGTTTTTTCATAACACGAAAATAGTTCTTCAATCGGATTATGGTATCTACATTAACAAATTGTTAAGCGTGATTTATTGAAATATTTAGAAAAATGGAATCCAGTCATGGAATGTTTTTAGCTTTTCGATTTTCTTAACAATTTTAATCCTTGAATTGTTAATTACTTTCAGAAGATATCGTTTTTCAATTTCTAGTGAACCCCTATATTTAACGCTTATTCACGAGACTTTATGGCAGAAACAAATTATACCGAAGATAACATACGTTCGCTCGATTGGAAAGAGCACATTCGTATGCGTCCAGGGATGTATATTGGAAAATTGGGTGACGGTTCTTCGCCAGACGATGGCATCTATATTTTGCTGAAAGAAGTGATCGACAACTGTATCGATGAATTTGTTATGGGCGCAGGAAAAACGATCGAAATAAAAATAAAGGATAAAGAAGTAAAAGTACGTGACTTTGGTCGTGGCATCCCATTGGGGAAGGTGGTAGACGTAGTTTCCAAAATGAATACAGGTGGAAAATACGACAGCCGTGCGTTTAAGAAATCGGTTGGATTAAATGGGGTAGGAACGAAGGCGGTAAATGCACTTTCGGCTTCGTTTAAGGTAGAGTCTGTTCGTGACGGACAACAAAAAACCGCTCGTTTTGAATTGGGAGAACTCATAGAAGATCCAGCGGTAGAAACTACTACCAAACGTAAAGGAACTAAAGTGATCTTTGTTCCGGACGAAAGTATTTTTAAAAACTATAAATACCGAAGCGAATATGTAGAGAAAATGCTTCGGAATTATGTGTATCTCAACCCAGGGCTTACCATAGATTTTAACGGTGAAAAGTTTGTATCTGAAAACGGGTTAAAAGACCTGCTGGAAGATGATATGAATAAAGAGGATATGCTCTATCCTGTGATTCACCTTCGTGGCGACGATATTGAAATTGCCATGACCCACAGTAAAACACAATACAGCGAGAGCTATTACAGCTTTGTAAACGGGCAAAATACAACTCAGGGAGGGACGCATCTGGCAGCCTACAGAGAAGCGCTGGTAAAGACCATTCGCGAACATTTTGGTAAAAATTACGATGCCAGTGATATCCGTAAATCGGTGGTTACGGCTATCAGCATAAAAGTAATGGAGCCTGTGTTTGAAAGTCAGACCAAAACAAAGCTGGGTTCTACCGATATGGGAGGCGACCTGCCCACCGTGCGAACCTATATCAATGATTTTGTAAAAACGCAGCTGGATAATTACCTTCATAAAAATCCTGAAATTGCTGAAAAACTTCAGAAAAAGATCCTCACAGCCGAACGGGAACGTAAGGAGCTTTCAGGTATACGGAAACTGGCAAAAGATCGCGCTAAGAAAGCAAACCTGCATAACAAGAAATTACGCGATTGCCGTATTCATTTTGGCGATAATAAAAAAGAGCGTAATCTGGAAAGCACCTTATTTATCACCGAGGGAGACAGTGCGAGTGGAAGTATTACAAAAAGCCGGGATGTAAATACACAGGCCGTTTTCAGCTTAAAAGGAAAACCACTCAACAGTTACGGACTCACAAAAAAGATCGTGTACGAGAATGAAGAGTTTAATCTTTTGCAGGCCGCACTAAATATTGAGGAATCCCTAGAAGACTTGCGCTACAACAACATTGTGATCGCCACCGATGCCGATGTAGACGGAATGCACATACGGTTACTGCTCATCACGTTTTTTCTGCAGTTTTTTCCTGAAGTAATTAAAGAAGGCCATTTGTATATTTTACAAACCCCGCTTTTTAGAGTACGAAACAAAAAAGAAACCATTTACTGTTATAGCGAAGATGAACGTCGCGAGGCCATAGAAAAGCTAAGGCCCAAGCCAGAGATCACCCGATTTAAGGGATTAGGTGAGATCTCTCCGGACGAGTTTGTACATTTTATAGGAGAAGACATTCGTCTGGATCCCGTGATGCTGGACAAGCAAATGAGTATTGAAGAGATGCTAAGCTTCTATATGGGCAAGAATACACCCGATAGACAGAAGTTTATTATTGAGAATTTGAAGGTGGAGTTGGATGCGGTGGAAGATTAAAAATGGAATATCGAGTATGGAATATGGACAAATGATTATAGCGTAATGCCTCGACACAATTTTAGAAAATTGAATATCTGGATGGATGGTATTGCATTTGTGAAAATTGATAACAAAAGCTTTTCCAAAATTTGAAATGTTTAATCTAACAAATCAGATGAATAAATCTGCTGTTTCAATTCCATCAAACATAGCTGAGGGCTCAGCAAAATCCAGCGACAAGCATTTCAAAGTTTTTCTTGAAACAAGTCTTGGCTCTGCTTTTGAATGGGGAACATAGCTAGAAGTTGCAAAAAATGAAGCATATATTTCAGAACTAAAAAAATAAAGAACTTTTAAAATTAATTCAATCATTGCAAAAAAGAATTGGAAGTTTTATAGACAGACTGAGCTAGTCCGTTCCACAATCCAGGTTCCATATTCTTAACAAGTACTATATAAATGAGCGAAGACGAAAACATAAACCCAGACGAATCATTAGATCCGGAAGAAATAAACCACCAAGAATTGGAAGGAGGCGATGCTGTATCTGAAGAAGAGGAACCAGATACCGGCGAAACTATAACCCGGGTTACAGGAATGTACCGCGAATGGTTTTTAGACTACGCCAGCTATGTAATTCTGGAGCGTGCTGTACCTGCTATTGAGGACGGTTTTAAGCCCGTACAGCGGCGTATCATGCATTCTATGAAGGATCTGGACGATGGGCGCTACAACAAAGTAGCGAACATTGTAGGGCATACCATGCAGTACCACCCGCACGGGGACGCGAGTATTGCAGACGCCATGGTACAGATTGGTCAGAAAGATTTACTCATAGATACGCAGGGAAACTGGGGAAATATCTTAACGGGCGATCGCGCAGCCGCTTCAAGATATATTGAAGCACGTTTGTCCAAATTTGCGTTGGACGTAGTCTACAATCCAAAAATAACCGAGTGGCAAGCCAGTTACGACGGTCGTAGAAAAGAGCCTATTAACTTACCCGTTATGTTCCCGATGCTTCTGGCACAGGGAGG
>CENR01073706.1_pt1 | contig 12292 bp, 12 predicted proteins | sample 530181 | NCBI WGS metagenome assembly CENR01 (sample SAMEA2619677, study PRJEB7988) | marine metagenome | biome: marine biome (ENVO:00000447); feature: surface water layer (ENVO:00002042); material: "saline water (ENVO:00002010), including plankton (ENVO:xxxxxxxx)" | depth 5 m | reverse complement strand
TGCGGGTAGTAGTAATGCGGGCTGACGACGACCTGCGCGTCGACATCCTTGGCGACCTCGAACAGACGCCCGATGTTGTCGACCGTCCCGTTCTCCGTGACGGACTCGCCCACCACGCCCCAGGTCACCCCTTCGGGGCTCAGGAAGTCGTTCTGCGGGTCGATCACGACGACCGCGAAGTTCCCGCGAGAGAGCTCAACGCCGGGGCGCGGGATCGGCGCATCCTCACGAGGCCCATCGATGTAGTGAACATACTTGGTGCCGTGCCCGTTCATGGTGTCGTGCGAATCATCCATCGGCTGGGCACTGGCGCACCCAAGCGTTCCGGCGGCACATGCGGTAATCGTTGTGATCATGGTGAGTGTGCTTGTCGTCATCGTCGTCTCCTTGTAGTTATCAGTGTGGTTTCAATCTGATCTGGTTTTTGCACGCGAGGAGTCCCCGCGTGCCGAGGGTGGTGTTTACTGAACTTCGGGGATCCCCGCATCATCGAGCGGTCGCGGGCCCGGCGCATCCCAATGGAACCGGCGCTGTGATTCAGTGATCGCGATATCGTTGATGCTCGCCTCGCGACGGCGCATCAATCCCGCGTCGTCGAACTCCCAGAGCTCATTGCCGTAACTGCGGAACCATTGCCCGTCCGCGTTGTGCCACTCGTACTGGAATCGCACCGCGATCCGATTCTCACGGAACCCCCAGAGCGCCTTGGTCAATCGGTAATCGAGTTCCCGATCCCATTTGCCCTTGAGGAATGCGCGGATCTCTTCGCGCCCTGTGACGAAGGCATCGCGGTTTCGCCATTGGCTGTCTGCGGAGTACGCCAACGACACCCGCTCTGGGTCGCGTGAGTTCCACGCGTCTTCCGCGGCGCGGACCTTTGCGAGGGCTGTCTCCATCGTGAATGGAGGCACGAGCTTGCTCGGTGTGTTGGGTGTCGTTGATTTATTCATGTCGATACTCCTGAATGATTCCTGCCTGAGGGGTTGCGTTAACCCGCGAAGGCAATCGAGCGGAGACGAGGATGCTCGTCTTCCGGCGTATTGGTGATGAGTGAGATAAACAAGGTCAGCGCCACAGCGCCCGCGATCTCGGAGATCTCCTGATCCTCGAACCCGCGCGATCGCATTGCCGCGATCTCTTTCCGATCGAATGTCCCGCAGACATCGATCACACAGCGAACGAACGGCGACGCGCTCGCGATCCGCTCAGATCCCTCGCCGAAATCCGCGAGAGACTCGACCACGATCCGCATCGCTTCGGATTCTTCGAGCGCGTTCTTCTCTGCGATTAACTCCGCAGCGACCTGGATCATCCGGTACGGCTGCCCCAGTTGCCGGATCGAATACTGCGACCAATCCCATGAGCCCGCCCAGACGGCGAGTTCCTGAAGAATCTGTGCCGTTTCCGGGACCTCACTCATGCTCTGTTCGAGGTTGTCCATGATCTCTTGATTGAACCAGGCGCCCCATGCTGTCTTTGGATGTGTGTGTGCTTGTACCATTCTGATTCCCCTATCTGAATCCATGCGATACCCACGCGGCGAAGCGGTTCGCCGATGAACGCGGGCCACTGTGTTGTCCTTTGTATTAACGAGCCGAATCAACCAGCTCGGATGAGCTCCATTGCATCGCCGAGAACGCGCCGTCGAGTGGTGTCTCGGCGACATGATTCGTGTAGTTCGACATCACCTTCACGGCTGTGCCCAGGATCACTTCCAGAACGGTCCGTTTGGTATACCCCGCTTGGAGCAGCGCATCGATATCCGCTTGCTCGGGCCAACCACGCGTCTCATTCACGCGTTCTGCAAAGCGGCGCAACGCGTCAAGCTTCGGATCCGCGAGGGTCGTCCCCTGACGCAACCCCGCGACCACATCATCGGACACCCCCTGCGCCTTCGAAATCGCGGAATGGGCCGCCATGCAGTATGTGCACCCGTTGAGCCGGTTGTTCACCATCAACACAACCTGCCGCTCGGTTGCGGATAGATCCGTTTGATCAAAGATTCCCGCAAGCGTCATATACCCCTCAAGCAACGCGGGGGCTTCCGCCATCACGCCGAGCAGGTTCGGAAGGAATCCGAATGCCTTCTCTGCGTTCTCGATCAGTTGCTGAGATTCTGGTGCGGTCTGTGCGGTGTGGATGTCGAACTGTGTCATTGTGTGCCTCCTTTGGGTTTCCGCATTGTCCTGAACTCATCACAAATGAATGGACGCAGCTTGGCGCAAGTATACTGACTAATCAGTATGTGTCAATGTGTATTCATCAGTCTGGATGATTTTTTGTTTGCAATTCGAGCACAACCTGATTTATGGCAATATAAACGGGTTTTAGGGGGTTTGACCCTGCAAGAAAAATCCGAAAAACCCTCGACTGATCCTGACTACACAGTATACTTCATGCTGAAACGGACATTGGAGATCCACTTTGCCCCCAAGCAGACGAAACGAACTGATCGACGCCGCGATGCGTGTCTTCTATCGACACGGGTTTCACGCCTCGAGTCTGGACGACATCCTGAAAGAGGGCGGGATCAGCCGCATGACCCTCTATAACCACTTCAAATCCAAGGACGAGCTCATCCTCGCCGCGATGCGCCGTCGCGACGAGATCTTCCGCAACAAGCTCATGAAGTTCGTTGAATCCAAGGCCAAGACACCCCGAGAGCGGATCCTCGCCGTCTTCGACTTTCACGAGGACTGGTTTACGGGGTCCGAGTTCTGCGGATGCATGTTCATCAATGCCGCGGCGGAGTTCTCTGTCGCAGAGTCCGCGCCGCGCCGCCTCGCCGCGGAACACAAACAGGAGATCGTCCGATATGTCCGCGACCTGTGCGAACAGGAAGGGTATGACGATCCGTCCGATCTCGCGGAGCAACTCAATATCCTCCTCGAGGGCTCTATCGTTGCTGCTCGCGTTGTTGGGCAAGTGACGGACAACGGGGAGAACCCCGGCGAATCGGCCCGCCTTGCCAAACGGATGGCCACCGAACTGCTCACCAAGGCACCCAAATCCGGATCGCAATAGCACGCGCGATGGGCCTTCGTACTTTCCTCCCGCGGGTCGGTGCCCTAGACTACGCACCCGCTGTGCCGATGGCATACCCAGCACTGGAGAGGTGGCTGAGCGGTTTAAGGCGCACGATTGGAATTCGTGTGGGGTGGCAACACCCTCGGGGGTTCGAATCCCCCCCTCTCCGTTAAAACCCTCGAACCCGCGTTTAACGCTCGGGAACGAGGGTTTTTCAATGGTAGGTGAAAGATGAGCACCAAAGGAGCACTAGGTGAGCACCGCGATCCTCAAACCCCATCCCGAAACAGGGCTGAGCACTCCAGCAGAGTGCTCAGTCAGGCAACAAATAGTGCTTGCACTCTCCGTTCGCATGTGGCAAAGAAGTCACACACGAAACAGGAGAGCAAGCATGAACAGCAATGAACTCATCCAACTTCACATCAAGCAGGGTATCTTGCAACGCGTTGAACACGCTAATGGATACTCGGCAAAACGCGACTGGTCCGAGTACGCCCGAATCTATAGGCCTCTAGCGTGCTTTCACAATGATGAGCCCGTTTCGGTGCTGCTATCACTCAACCACCTCGACCGGATAATCGACCGCCAATCTAAAGCTGGAGTTCTCGATCCAGCCGCGTTCAGTCATAAAGGTGGTGATATCTTGGATTTCCCAGCACGGGTTGAGCCAGGCACACTCTACTCAGTTAGCAACGATTATCTATCAATGATGGTACCCGCATTCATCGGCATGTGCCCTGACACATACGCGAAGATGGTAGATGGCCTAGATTATCAAGAGCTTCGGCCCCTCAAGACTTTTCAACTTGCCCAACAACGCCAGCTCCAACGCTAGTTTTCATCTCGTATTCTTTATCTAGAGCTAGGCGTGCAGCACCGATGCTTCTGCTGATGCCACTATTCCAGCATGTCGCAAGTCGTACACGCTCTGAGGGCTTTTGGATACCGTTCGTGTGCCTCTCAATCATATCGGTGACACTTCTCTCAATAGCTTCCCATTTTTCTTTGAGAAGGCCATCTAAAAGAACTACATCCGGATCGAGTAAATTAAAGTGCCCCGCGATCAACTGCCCGAGGCGTTTGCCGACATTCTCAGCAACTCGTTTAGCAGCAGAATCACCATTAATCGCGGCATCAAGTGTGGACTCTTCATCAAGCGCATCATCTTGATCAAGGCGATTGAGTGCTGAATCTGAGCAATGTGCAGGAAGCTGTTTCAGGCGATCCACTTCATCACGTGCTAAACGGGCAATTCCGGGACGGCCAAGAAATCCTTCGGCGGTTCCATGCTCGCCGTAACCCGCAGGCCCATGAGCTGACAATCGGATGCGTCCAATCTCACCAGCAAAGCCATGCTTGCCGTGAAACAAGTGCCTGTTCAGAACTAAGCCCGCTCCAATTCCAGTCCCAGTGTAAAGGTAGAGAATGCTGTCGTAGCCTGCACATTCTCCCCAATACCATTCGGTGATCGCGCCTGCGTCGGCGTCATTAAGCACGCCGACGGGAATTCCGGGAGTTAAGTCTTGGAGGATAGCTTTGGGTCCTGCTCGAACGAGTGAGGCCGACGACTCCCACCTGGGCATCATGTGGGTTACTTCTAATCGGTCTTCTTTCCTGTTGTAGGGACCACAGACACTCAAGCCGATTGCACATGGAGAATATGCATCTCCAGCAAGCGCTCTCAGTGCAGAATGCGCATCTCGAAGTGTTTGTCGTAGGTTGCCACTGCAGTGACCAAGGTCTCTGGAATATGTGCTACCAGCCTCAAGCGGGCCGCCATCTTTGTCGCGGATAAAAACACGACTCGAATAACTCGCGATATCGATTCCCCAGAGACAGTTACCTTGAAACTCGTTTTTGATCTCTGTGAATGTGGGTGGTCTATTGGGGTAGAACAAGTGTTCGAGTTCTTCTCTCGAAAGGATGTGCTCGTTTCCATGATTATCCGTGATATAAAACTCAAAATACGGCGATTTCAGAACGCCCGGTACCAGAATGATCGATTTTTTGTCTTGTCGAAGCAAGCATTTCCATGGAGCGATAGACCAGTTAAAACTCTGTCCTGAGTCGTTGATAGCCAGGTCACCCCAGTACTTCTTCGCATCTGTAGTTGCTTGATTAGATTGGCTTCCTGCATTCTCAACGCCAAATAGACAGCGGTCTTGTTTGCCATGTAGGCTGATAGCACTGCTCATAAAGTTTGTGAAGTTATGGCCTTCCTTGTAGTGAACATCAGACACATCGCCTTCTTTCAGACACAACTCCTCACCCTGAATCGCCTTGAGTGCTATGCCTGCCAATGCGAGCATGGCGTATGGCAGTTCATTTGTAAATTTTGTCTTGGGAGTTGAGCCTGGAACGATCTTTCGGCCATCGGCACTAAACGCGAATGACATCATGATCGGGGATAGTGAGTCCTTCGAAGACAACTGAACGCGAAGGTAGGTTTGCTCAAGATTGCCTAGCTTACCTGATTTGCCTTGCTTTGACTCGACCTGAGATATGGGCTTGTTGATCGTCATCGTCTTTCGGATATCCGTGCTTGGCGTTTGATGGAGTTCGACTTTAGGGTACCAAACGTGTCAAACTTTCTGGGCCCAAAATGCCTGGCAAAGAACATTTTTGGCGTGCACGCCAGCATGCACGCGTGCACGCGTGAATCTGTCCATTGTGGCGGTTTATCGAACTTTTGTAGATGAATTCTGCTGTATGTTCCTGACGAGTGATCGCTCCGATGTGATCCGTGATGGTCACGAATCACTTCAGGCGACGGACGCGTCGTGATCAATTAACAAGTTGCTCTCAGAGCAGATAGGAAAACCAATGTCAGAGAAAAAGCAAATCAAGGCTGGCGACAGCCATGGGGCAATCCGTGATAAGGGAGGGTCCGTCGACCCTCAAACAGGGCGAGTTCTGAATGCCTGGGGCCAGAACACCTCCTATGTCTCAAACGGATCGAGCGCCCAACCTGGCTAAGCCTTGACTAGCCTCGATTTCCTCGCTGTGGCGGAAACGCCATAGCGAGGATTCAAACACCGCGACTGCAGGTCGCTAACTCATCAAGAAACTGAAGCACAAGGAGAACACACCATGGCGCGTGTGCCAGTTATCTCATGGATAAAACCAAAGAGAAAGAGGAAAGGGCCGAGTCATGAGTTCCCCGTTGGCCACCCTGGCAGGCCGCTCTTTGAGCTGAGCCCGCTCGATGCTTGGGCAATCAAGGACTCGTTTGAACACCTGTTCATTTGTGGCCGTGCAGGCGCTGGGAAGAGTTCAACCTGCGGTGCAACGCTTGGCTTGCACCTGCTCCAGGAAGGATATTCCGGGCTCGTCATTTCCGCAAAGTCTGAAAGAGCGTTCTGGGAATCACTCTGTGCTGCAACTGGTAGGTCGGACGATCTGATCATCGTGGGTCCTGACGGCACGAACCCCATGAACTTCCTCGAAGTTGCTGCGGCTTCGGCACCCGCAGGGTTCAGCATGCTCGCGGCGGATCTCTTGACCACGGCATGCCAGGCAGCGGTGTCCAACAAACAGGGCGGAGGTCCAAGCGACACATTCTTTGTTGATTACGCGAAACGATCGGTGACCAATGCCATCGATCTGCTGGTCTTTGCTGGCCATCAGGTCAGCGTCGATGAGATCATCCGAGTCATCGTCTCATGCCCCCGAGATTCCGATCAGACGGCGGATCCAGCATGGTGGGAGTCAAGCGAATGCGCTCGGTGTATCCGGCTTGCCGACGAGCGGGTAACAGAACCGAATCGGCGACTCGATCTCCAACGCACGATTTCCTTCTTCGTGGAGGAGCTGAGTGCGCTGGGTGATCGCACACGGAGCAGCGTGGTTGCGACCCTGACGGGATCAGCGGATCTGCTCACGAGAAGCCCGCTGAGAGAAGTCTTTGGCAGCGACACATCGTGGACACCGGACGATGCGCTCAACGGCAAGATCGTGCTGGTTGACTTCCCGTCATTGAAGATGGGGCCAGTTGGCAAGCTTGCGAATGCGATCGTGAAACTGATGTTTATGCACGCGGTCCAACGTCGCGACGCCTCTGAGGGAACCAACGCGTTCCTTTGGAGCGATGAGGTCAGCGAGAACATCATCGGGAACCGCGACGCGGCTTTCTGCGCAACGGCACGCAGTTCTCGCTGCGCATACATCGCGTTGACCCAATCGAAGTGCAACATCGACAGCGTGATCGGGCGCGAAGCCGGATCGGCGTTTATGGCCAACTTCGGGACGCATATCGCGATGTCGAACCAGTGTTCGGAGACCAACGAGTTCTACTCCAAGCTGGTCGGGAGTACTTGGCAGAACCGAACGAGCTTCACCAAAAACGACCAAGAGAAAACCGGTCAGAGCCAGTCTTCGCTGGGCACGCAGATCAGTCAGTCGCTTGATGCGCAGGTCCCTGCCCAGAAGTTCACTGTGCTCCGCTCGTGCTCGCCAGAAACCGGTGGGCAAGCCGACGCGATTGTGATCCAAGGGGGCAGGACCTGGAACGCCTCACAGAAGAACCACCTGATGACGACCTTCCAGCGATTGGGGCTGGGGTCATGAGCATCAACACCTATGAAAGGACACATCATGGCGAAGGACAATCACAACTTCAAAGACGAGTTCGAGGACATCGGGAAGATTGCGAGTTCGGTCACCGATTCCCACAAGAAAACACTCCAGTGGATCCAGGGTGTCAAGGAGATGGGGCATATGTTGCTGCTCGCGTTCCTGACGGTCTTCACCATCATCCCGGAGCTTTGTCTTCATACCACGCACGGGCTGCGCTTGCTCAAGAACCGTTACCTGATCACATCGTTGATTGCGTTCACTATCCTCACGTGCACGGGCCTTGTGCCGTTGATCGGCGGGGCGAACCCAAAGTTCTCGATCCTGATGAGCATCGGCATCGTCGTTGTGTTCACAATTCAACGATCCAGGGCGAACAAGCGGTTCAAAGCAGGCGAGATCATCCACAGCAAGTCAACAGCAGATCCATACGCCTTTTGGTATCGGATTCCGGGTATGAGCACGCAGTGGCGGGTACTCAAGGTCGCCGAACCGCTGTCGCTCATTCTCCTCGGGCTAGCTTTGCGATTTCTCTTGGGCTCGTCAGTGGGCAGCTACCTCATGATCTGCGGGTTGGCGATGCACATGAAGTGCATGGCGGTCGAAGAGAAGCTCAACAACCAGATCATGGATGCGATCGACCAGCAGGTTGAGGCCAACCGGCTCACCGAGGCGATGGAGTCGGGCAAAGAGATGCAGGATCCGACCAACGGCTTTGTGGTTCCGATCCGGCTTCCGGGTCGTGACGCGTCGTAAAGGCACACCAGCTATTTCACCACTCGATGCTGGGGGCGAGAGCCCCCGGCAGAGATTCCACACGCCCCGGCTTGGGGCGGTTTAGAAACACCGAAACGAGGATAACGACATGACATGGCACGTTTGGGATTACACGATTGATGAGGATCACGGGACATTTCCTTCACCGCACGGGCGGATCTTGAACGCGGACGAGGCCGCGCGGCGTCTGGGGATCAGCAAATCAACGCTTTACAAGTGGGTTGAGAGCGGGCGGTTCCGCAGAGGCGTCAAGCGGGGCAAGCCGCTGCTCTTCGATGAGGATGTGATCGTCGCCGAGATATTCCGCGACGGGTTCTGATCCTGTTGATCGGCAGATGCGTTGGCAACGGGATCTTGAGATTCCGGCCAGGGCGTGAGATCGATTCCGTCATAGCCATTCAACCCCAGAGGTATCCAATGAAACTTATTGATCGCGCCGAGGTCGGCGAGATCGTGATCGGTCGGCGTGTGCAGTATCGCAGGCGTGGTGATCAATCGATCGAGAAAGCCTCAAAGACCTTTTATGCACAATACAGAGAAGACGGACAGCTGAAATCAAAGAACCTATGCGTGTCGACACAAACTGAGGCGATCGAGCTCGCTCAGCAGATGAACCAACAGCGATCAGAGGATCCGAGTTCCTCGCTGGCAAATCCGACGAAGCACGGATCACAGCGCATGACTGTTCAGGATCTGGCGATCAGGTATATCGAGTTCAGTGTCTCCAAGGGGCTTGCAGTAAAGTCGATCGCCAAGTACCGGACCGACCTTGAGAAACTCACACGGTTCTGCGATGAGGAAAAGATACGGTACGCCGCCCAGATTGATGAGCAGGTGTTCTATCGGTTCGTGTCTTGGCTCAGAGAAGAGAGCCACAAGCAGAGCGCGGACGGGTATGCGCCCAAGACAATTTCTACAGCCAGCATGATCTGCGTGCAGATGGTGAAGTGGGGATGGCGACAGAAGTTCATTCCTGAGTACAGCCTGGGGATGGTCAGGCACCCGGTCGCCAAGCCCCGTGAGCAGCCGTGCCTGAGCATGGTGGAGATCGAGCGCGCCGCCCTAGGGATGGACGGGATATACCGCGATGCGGTGTTGATCCTCGCGTACAGCGGACTCCGGGTGAACGAGTTAGTTCAACTGAGATGGATTGATGTAATCTTCCGCGAAGATGAGGCGGTGAAGCTCCACGTGCGACGCGGTGGCTCGGGTGATGCGCCGAAGGATAAGGAAGATCGATTTGTGCCGATCCACCCTCGGATCAAGCCGCTGATCCAAACTCAGCTCCGGAGCGGCCCACTGGTCTTGCCGGGATTGCGAGACCGGATGCTGCTCTCGAAGTTCAAGCAGGCTGCTAAGGAGGCTGGCATCTCAGGTAGGGTCACGGTGCACAGCCTGCGCCACTCTTTTGTGTCGATGTGCGCTGCCAGTCATGTGCCTCAACGATTAGTTTTGGACTGGGTTGGGCATTCAAGCTCCAGCATCACGCAGCTGTACTACCACCGGAGCGAGCGAGTGAGCGAGCACGCGATGGAGGAGCTGGCCGAGCATACCAAGCGGGTGTGGGAGGGCAGATCCAGGTGAGAGCTGCGACCAATCGATTAACTTCGAATCAAAGACATCATGCTGCCGGAACGGGATCGGATCGGGGGCTCGCCCGAGCTCCCCCCCGATCTGATCTCGTGGAGGGTGTGCGTTCCTCCCTCCATGCTGCCGGACGGGCTGAGGTGAGGGGGCTCAAGGCATCGGCTCATACACACGCGTTCTTTCTCGGTGCGTGGGCATGCATCCGTTGCCGGGTTGTCGACACACTCTTGGATTCTGTGCGACTAGGGGCTAAACGCATGAAAACACACAAAAACAGTAGAAAACATACACAAGGAATTATTTGTAAGCGAAAGGGTAAAGCACTATGAAGCTCGCAGACTGGATTTTTCAAAATTTGATGACACCATCGACTCTGAGGCGTCGCCTCGGTATCGCGAACCGCAGCACCGTACATCGGTGGTTGCACGGGGAGCGAATTCCCAAGCCAGAATACATGGTGCGGATCAAGGACCTCACGAACGGGCAGGTCACCCTCCGGGACTTTCTCGATCCGGCCCCGCCCGAGTGTGCCGTCGTTGTCACGCTCGCAAACGGGAAGATCAAATGGATCCTTCCGTGGTCACATACCAGCGAGGAAGAACTCGATTCCCCTCACGACCCACACTCGGATCACGACGAGGTAAGCCTGCCTGTACGAAGAGCCCTCGCAACGCTCGGACGCCGGGCAATCGAACAGCTTGGCGGCATGTATCGAGTCGATGGTCGGATTACGGACACATCGGGACTGATCAAGAAGGCGAACCAGACCCTGCACAACGAGAACCGCGAGCAAATCGCGTTTCCTGGGGTACAAAAGATCGGCGGTGACAATGACTGATGGGGCTTGGAGCGCTGATTTCGCGCCACAGTCCTCATCATCAGTCACTGTTCATGGGAGCGCTGGGTTGACACCGACCACGTTGCGCGCGCGTCATGAAGTACCAAGGCCGGAAGTGGTCTACACGACCAAGGAGGTTGCCAAGATCCTGCGGGTCAGCCGGAGCACGGTTGGTCGGGAGCAGCGAGCTGGTCGGCTCGGATGCATCCGGATTGGGCGGTGTGTGAGATATACACCCGAGCACATCAAGGAGTACATCAATCGGCAATGCAAAGGAGCCCAATCATGTTCTACGAACCTCTCTGGGAGTATCAGCAATACCAGCTGGTCAAGCGCCCTGACACTCCCAACATCTATATCACTTGGTGCAAACCCGGTTCGAGCGAGTACCAACGCAAGAGCACGCGGACAAGCGATCTTGCAAAGGCACAAGAGATCCTCATAGAGTACGTCCGTGACCGGGATCGACCGACGCGTACCGAGCCCCACGAGGTCTCGATCCTCGATTGCTTGGTCGATTATGTGGAGCGGAAGATCGCCACCAAAGCCCACTGGACCGCAGAGCGGACCGCCCTCAAGCACTGGATGGCCTTCACGAAGAAGGAGGACCTGGTGGTGGTCAGCGATCTTACCTTGAAGATGCAGGAGCACTTTATCGAGTGGAGACGGGCGAGCCTGATGAAGAAAAACGGGCGTGCCAGCAATGCGACGATCAACCGGGATTTGGATGTGATCAGAGCGGCCCTGAGAGATGCTTGGAAGCAGGCACGCCTAACTCACCCGCCGTTCATCACCAGCCTGCCCAACCCAAGGCCACGCGAGCGGACGCTGTCACCACAGGAGCACGCGGCACTCATCGATGCGTGCACCGAACCTCACCTGCACCTGTTCGTGATGCTGGCGACACACACCCTGCAACGCCCCGGTGCGATCCTAGAGCTGCGGATCGAGCAAGTAGATCTTGAGCGAGGGATCATCGACTTCCACAAGCCCGGTGAGGCAGATACCAACAAGCGGCGGGCGGTGGTCCCGATCTCTACGACACTAAGGCCGCATATCGAACAGGCGATCAGCAACTCACAGTCAGGCTATGTCATCGAGCGCAACGGTGAACGCGTCAAAGAGGTAAAGCGATCATTCCGGACCGCGTGCAGACACGCGGACCTGACCGATGTCACCCCGTATGTGTTGCGAAGAACGGGCGCGACGCTTTTGGCGGCTTCTGGCGTGCCGCTACGGCAGATCGCCGGGATGCTTGGGCACTCCACAACGCACACGACCGAGTATCACTACGCCAAGCACCAGCCGCAGTACCTCGCGGAGGCTGTCGGGACGCTGGATCGAGTCCTTGGGAACGGAAAACAGGCCGATCTTGATGATTCTCCCAAACGCGCGCCAAAGTTGAGACTGGTGAGGGGAGCCGAATCGCTCAAACCCGCATGAATGCTTGGTGGGCCCAGAGGGACTTGAACCCCCGACCAAACCGTTATG
>CENR01025261.1_pt1 | contig 12316 bp, 11 predicted proteins | sample 530181 | NCBI WGS metagenome assembly CENR01 (sample SAMEA2619677, study PRJEB7988) | marine metagenome | biome: marine biome (ENVO:00000447); feature: surface water layer (ENVO:00002042); material: "saline water (ENVO:00002010), including plankton (ENVO:xxxxxxxx)" | depth 5 m | reverse complement strand
GCCGGACTGCCGTGCCGATCCGGGCGATCAGGCGACGGGCGTGACAGGCTCGCCTGGCCGCGATCGACGCCGCCCCGGCACGGGCACGCATCGCGGCGGGCGACCCACCACGAACCACTCCATTGTACGAAGCTCGCCACGCTCGATCCGCACAGCCATCACTACGCGACCGCGGAAAACGCTGTGACGCTATAGGGAACACGAGGCGAATCTTTAACGCCTTCCGTGCTAAACTGAACGCACGGCCGCGGGTACATGCAGATGGACAAGAGGTAGCACGAAGCATGGAGATTGGGATAGGACACACTGAAGGCTGGCCACGCTGGCGCTTTCCCGATGATGCTTGGGCCAAGGTAGATGAACCACAGCTCGATGCGTCGTTTCGGATCGTCCCGGGGACAGCTCTTGCCGAACCGGATGCTTGCATGCACGAGTCGGCATGCTTGCTGCGTCATCTGTACGGAGCGGACGATTTAGATGCGCTCGGTGGACGCGCAGCCGTCCAAACGCTGTTTTCTTTGCTGCGGCAATTCGCTTCCGACAATCCGGCTGTGCCGGTGATTCTGAAAGCGATTCGGAGACCTGTGACAGTTCTTCGCAGCGGAAGTCAATGCGAGTATGCCGTCCGTCCCGCTCGATTCCGAGAACACTACACCGGGAACCGACCGGCACTCACACTCTACCACTCGGGCAAACCGCTCGCGCTGCCGAGCTGGAAGTTTGATTTACACGATGATTCGATTCAGTTCTACTTTCCAGATCATTCGTACCGCGAATTCTCCACAGTTGAAATCCGTGAATGGGCTGAAGATTCTAATGGAAATCGGATGTATGCAGGAGCGCAGCGCTCAATCTCAACGTGCCCAGCAACGAGCGACGCGCTCCGGTCAGGCAAACCAACGCCTTTGACTGTATCCGGCTACTCAATCAATATAATCCGCATCGGAACTGGGACTTCCAGCGGTACTCGCAACAGCGTTCGATTCGGGATCAACTTCTCGCCCTGCGGTATGTGGGTTACAGATATGTGGACGAAACGCAGTGACTTTAGAGAGTTTCTTAGGGTATACCCCCGTGGATTCTCCGCACAAATCGAAAATCTGTTGGGGATCGAGACTTGAACATGAAAACACAAACTGGAATCACGACCATTGAGTGTGCGGTGATGCTGGCGTCAATTGATTCCACACCATCGTTTTGTTTCAGTACCGACCTCGACGCGAGCCTTGCCGACACGGTCCAAGACACGCTCACAGCACTCTTGGGCGTCGCTTCCCGAGAACCGAGTCGATTCCCGGGAATACAGGCTGGATGTCCATGCACAATCAGTGTATGTCTCTCCGGCAAGCATATTGGGACGGATGACCTCGATCGCCTACTGCCGCTGATGGAAGCCGCTGCACAGACGGTAAGATCTCCGGTACACCAGAAGATCGGAGCAATCGACGCGAGAGCCACGTGGCAATCAGCGGACGAGGTTTCGCTTGACACTCTCCCGAACGATGTGGCACAAGACTACGGAGAGGAGATCGACAGCGAGCGAGTGACCGACGAGACCAAGGAAACCGATGAGCCCACAAAGCAAATACTGCAACTTGCAAATCGCGTGCTGCCGCGCATCACCGATGCGGATATTCGGGAATTTGAATCAGTTCTGCGTCATGCGCAGCAGACACGTCCACGCGACACGGAACAGTTTCGAGATACTGTCAATCTACTGCTCGATGTACTCAGCCTCCGAATCAAAACTCAGGACGGCCATGTCGGACGGCTGAACATCGACCGAAATCAGGTGCTAACGCTCACCAGAGCTACCGGCGGAAACCGCGGCTTCAAGAACTCCGTCATCTCCCTCGTTGCAGTCGAACGGACCCGAGTGGGCAACCGGTTCGCAAGCTGCAGCAAGGGACCCTCTCGATAATTCTGAGTTTTTTGAAGAAGGGTTGCAACTCTATCCCAAATACTGTAGTATCTACAGTGACTATGGGCAGGTAAATCCAATGACACGAGCACGTTCCCAACTTTGGCAGATCATGTTGTTCCCTGGCGACACGGGCGAATCAGAATCCCCCTGAACCGGCAGTTGCACCGGCCAAACCCGGTGCTGTTGCTTGATGACCGTTTGTTGAAAGCCTGAACAGGCATGGCCTGTCCCATGCCCGGGCGTGTTGCTCTGGGCTCGTGATCACTGCGCCTTGTTCTCACTGGAGACCCCAATGACCATGCCACTTCCCGCGCCAGTCCGCCGCCTGTTCGACCAGTGCGAGATCGGGTTCACGATCGGGCGCAAACTCAAGCTGACCGGCCTGCTGATGTTCTACCTCGTCTTCCCGATCGATCTGATCCCGGAGTTCATCCCGGTACTCGGACTGATGGACGACTTCGTCGCTCTGATGCTGCTCATTCGGGTCTGGTGCAGCCCCATCCTGCCACACGACCCTGCCGCCCAGGCTGCAACACAGGATGTGATCAGGGACGAGGTGAAGAGATGAACCCGGAACTCATCATCGTTCCCATCGAGTCTATCGAAGCTGGTCCACAACCCCGCACCACATTCGATGAGGGGGGCATCAAGAAGCTCGCACAGAGCATCGAACAGACCGGTTTGCAGCAGCCGCTCCTCTGCGTTCGCACAAAGAAAGGCGTTCGCCTGATCGATGGAGAACGCCGATTGCGAGCGTTGAAGTCCCTCGGCCGGACCGAAGCACAGGTTCTTGTTCTGCCCGGCGAACTCGCAGAAGCTGACCGACTTGCACGCCTCATGGTGAGCAACCTCCAGCGGCAGGACTTCAACCCTATTGAGCGGGCCTTTGGCATCCGAGCCTTGATGGACGAGGCCAAGCTGACGGCCGATGCCGTGAGCAAGCTCCTTGGTTTGTCGCCGGCCACCGTCTCCAAGGCCCTTGGGCTGCTTCGCCTCCCTGACTCGCTGAAGGCCCATGTCGCTTCGGGTGCGATCCCGCCGGACATCGGCTATCTGCTCTCCGGCGTTGAAGACGAGACGGAGCAACAACAGCTCGCCGACGAGGTGCTCGGCAACCGTCTGACCCGCGAGGCGCTCACCCGAAAGCTGAAGCGTGTCCGTCGCCAACAGGAAACCCAGCGCGGCGCCCGCGTCACCGCCACACTGGGTCCCGGAAAGACCGTGATGTTTGTTGGCAACGAGCTCACCCTTGACACGGTGGTCGAGTGGCTCGAACAGCTCACTTCCAAGGCACGAAAAGCGAAAACACAAGGGCTCACGCTGCAGACGTTCACGAGTGCTTTGCGTGACCAGTCCAAAGCCGGGAGGAACTCCTGATGCGCCTCCTTTCGCCGCGAAAGCGGAAACCCGCGACCGACCGCTGGGATCTCAACGCGCCCCTGCTGCATTGGGCGGCGGGTTCACCGTGGTCCGTTGGTGATTCCTTCATGGGCACGATGGTCTTCGGCTCGACCGGGTCGGGCAAGACTTCTGGGTCTATGGCGGCGATTTGCCGCGCCATGCTCCGCGCCGGATACGGCGGTCTCTTCCTGACCGTCAAGCCCGAGGACCGTCAGACATACACCGAGTATGTGCGCGATACCGGGCGACTGTCCGACTTGATGGTCTTCTCGCCCGACCACCTGCTCCGGTTCAACTTCATCGCCGACGAGATGGCACGCAGCGACGGCGCTGTTGGTCTCGTGGAGAACCTGACGGCTCTCATCATGACGGTCACCGACCTTGGCGAGAGTGGATCGTCAGGATCTGCTGGCGGCGACAACGAACGGTACTTCCGCCTAGAGGCGATGCGGCTCTGCCGCAACGCCCTGCTCGTGCTCGTGCTCTCCGGCGAGCCGGTCACCATCCCCAACCTTCACAGGCTCATCGTCTCTGCCCCGCAATCGCTCGAACGCATCCAGAGCGGCGAGTGGAAAAGAACCTACTGCGGAGAATGCCTCGAACAGGCCGACGAGGCGGACAAGAACGAGTCACAAAGAGCTGACTTTGATCTCGCACTGTCGTACTTCCTCCACGAATGGCCCGCCCTGTCCACTCGCACGCGCAGCGTCGTGCAGTCCACGCTGACCTCGACGACAGATATGCTCAGCCGTGGTGCTGCCCGCGACATGCTGTCGTCGCCAGCGCCGAACGTCAGTCCATCGATGATGTACGACGGCAAGATCATGATCGCAGACTTCCCGGTGCTCGTGTACCGCGACGTGGGTCAGTTGATTCAGGTGGTCCTGAAATTCATGTGGCAGCGGGCGCACGCACGACGCGACACGACCAGGAACAATCGCCCGACGTTCATCGTCTGTGACGAGGCGCAAATGCTGCTGGTCGAAGAGGACCACCGCTTCCAGGCGATCTCACGGAGCACGCGGACCGCCGTTTGCTATGCCACCCAATCGGTATCCGGCCTGATCGATGCGCTCGGCCCGCAGTCCGAGCCGAAGGTCCACGCGCTACTCACCAACCTCCAGAGTCGCATCTGCCACCAGCAGACCGATATCCGCACGGTTGAGTACATGCAGCAGCTCATCGGTCGTTCAAGGCAAGTGATGATGAACGGCAACCAGAGCCGCGATGAGAACTGGCTCGCCCCGATCTTCGGAAATGATCAGGGGGCGTCATCGGGATTCAGCGAAACCTGGGACTACGAGCTACAGGCTTCTGACCTGAACAGCCTCGCCAAGGGGGGGCTTCCGCATTGCGTCACAGAGGCCGTCGTCTACCAGGGCGGCAGGTGTTTCCCGAACGGCCGGACCTGGCTGAAGGCCCGTATCCCACAGGAGCCTCGCCGTGCGTGAGCAATCCGATCCAAACGGCTGGACACCGATCGAGGACGCCCAAAAGGCCGCATCGATTCTTGTGCTTGCAGCACAGGTCATGGCCGCGCCGGTCGAGGTCTTCCTCCGAACCCGGTTCGGCAGGCGCTACTTCGGTGTGCCCGCGTTCCTGGGATTCCTCTCCGTCCCGATGTGGATGCTTTTCTGGCCGGAGGAAGACTTCACACCCATCTTCATCTTCTGGGTTCTCCTCATCGTGATGCAGCTCCGCGCCCGGATCGAGAGCATCGCCATGGTCGCCAGAGGTGACCTGGTTCATACGAGATACAACGGATGGCCTCGCTTAGCTCGCATTCTCAAGAACACCCATGAGCACAAGCTCAAGGCAAACACAGAGCCCGCGCTCGTCATGCTCATAGGGCTCTGCCTGCTCCCGCTCAGCGCGCCGCTTGGCAGCTACCTCATTGTCTCCGGCATCTCGCTCGGAGTGGTTGCGGGCGTGATCGAGAGCGTGCAACGGAACCGGACTCTATCCATGCACGACGCCTGGCTTGAGCAGCAGGACCAGGCCGCGAGATTCCGCGATTTGCAGGACCGTTAGCGCACCCGTCTAGCGAGTCAGATTCATTCACCACACAAGGAGATCCCCATGAACCCACGAGAGAACCTAAGCCGCAGCAAGGAAGTCCTCGACGCCTACTTTCGCCAAGGACTTCACGAGCTTGGTGCTGCTCTCTATCCCGGTGGCACAGCCGCCCAGCACCCCGAGTACGGCATGATCGGCACGCGCACCCCCGGACAGGTCGCTGACGGTCTCCGCGCCGACAACCAGACAACACCGACCAAGGACAACGCCGAGCCGTCACAACTCCAAACACACCTGGAACAAGCGCAGGAGCGCGAATCACCCGAGCCGGACATTTCACCCGAACCAGAGATTGACCGCGACTGACTCACTCGCAAATGCCACAAGGAGCATCCCATGTACCATCTCCCATTCATCGTTGCCGGAGTGGCACTCCGCGCCGCCTGCAAACACATGCAGGACAAGGATCGCAAGAAGAGGGCCGGCACAACGACTGAACTGCGCTGGACCGGCTCCATCACCGTGAAGCGCCCGCTGCCGTCGGTCTGCACTTCGATCGGTGACTACCTGCTCGTCCGCGGGTTCAGCCTGCACAACAGGCGAGGGGGAATGCAGTTCTACCGGCGGGGGGACTTGAGTATCTCGCGCCTGCCTTGCCAACGGGATGTGCAATGGGCAGAGATCCCTGTTCTCTTGGGTGTCGGCTTCTCGAAGCACAAAGGCGTCGCGGTGGTCAGCATGTCCATGTCCGGCTGGCCGAGCACGAAGTTCGACGTGTCGGTTGCGGACTTCTTCGCTGAACATGCAGAGATGGAGCTTGTCGGTGCAGTCGAGTTCCTCAACCGGGGCATGGAGACACCCCGTAGCGAGCCGCCTCCATCTCCACGCCGCGATACTTCACACGACAACGATCTCACGCTGCTCGGCCTGACAAGCAGCTTCTCTTGGGAGCAGCTCCAGAGCGCGTACAGATCGGCCTGCCGCAAGTATCACCCGGATCGGCTTGTCGGCGTCGAACCGGATGTTGTGAAGCTCGCCGAGCGTCACTTCACACAGATCACCGGCGCCTATCAGCGCCTGCGCAAGCGGGTGCCTCAGCCCCAGGCGTCGTAACCCACTAGCGACGGAGACCGCTGTTGTGCAGGAAGAGGGCGTTCAATCCAGTGAAAGGCGGTGTGCAACCGCACCGGCCGAAGCGCTGCCATCTGGCACGCCCGCCTGGATCACGCCCGAACTCGTGGAGCTGACGCAGAAAATCTGGCAACCGTACTACGACACGCCTCTTACGCCTGAAGATGCGATTACAATCCTCCGTAATGCGAGCGGCCTGCTCGACACGCTGACACGGAGGTGAACCATGAAACGGTACGTTGCGTTGGCCCGGGTCAGCAGCCGGGAGCAGGAGCGGGAAGGATTCTCGCTCGCGGTTCAGGAAGACGCACTCAAGCGGTACGCCGAATCAACCGGCGGCGAGATCGTGCAGTTCTTTAGCATCGCTGAGACCGCGAGCAAGACAGACGAACGCAAAGCGTTCCGCGAACTGATCGCATATGCAAAGAAGTACGCCGTCGAACTCGACGGGCTGCTGTTCTACAAGGTTGACCGCGCGGCACGCAATCTGTTCGACTACGTTGAACTCGAACGCCTGGAGAGCGAGTACGCGCTCCCGTTCATCTCCGTCTCGCAGCCGACGGACTCGAACCCCGCCGGTCGCATGATGCGACGGACGCTCGCTAATATGGCGAGCTTCTACACCGAGCAGCAGTCGCTCGATGTCAAGGAGGGCCTGGCCCGTCGCGTTCAGGAGGGCTGGTTCGTCGGCAAAGCGCCCTACGGGTACAAGAACGTCCGCAAGGACGGACGCTGTGTCACTGTAACCGACTCCGCTGCTGCGGCGACCATCAAGCGGATCTTCAAGCTGTACGCCTACGAGCCCCTGACCATCGATGCGCTCCGCGATCGCCTCCATGCAGAGAACGTCGTGTACCGACCCGAAGCCCCGCGCTTCACGCGGAGCAAGCTGCACCACATTCTCTTGGACCGTTCGTATCTGGGCGAGGTCCCGTTCAAGGGCAACTGGTATCCCGGCAAGCAGGAGCCGCTCGTAGACCGGGCAACCTGGGACCGTGTCCAGGCACTGCTCGGAGGCACGGTCTACCACGCACACGAGATGACCTTCGCGGGCGGGTTCATGACGTGCGGCCACTGCGGCAAGATCGTCACGGGCGAGCAGATCACGAAGAAGACCAAGTCCGGCGAGCGCCGTTACGTCTACTACCGGTGCAGCCGGTACACGGCCGAGGGGCACCCGCGGGTTCGCCTGCCAGAGAAAGAACTCAACCGCCAGCTCATGGCGATCTTCGACTCCATCCGCCTGAAGGACGAATCGGTTCGCGAGTGGTTCCGGGTTGTCTTGGCGTCCCAGACTCGCGACGAGCAGGCCGAGGCCCGAGCGCAGCGCTCAGAACTGCAGCGACAGTCCTCGTTGCTCGTCGAGCAGCAGGACCGCCTTCTCAACCTCCGGCTCGCCGAGGAAGTCGATCAGGACACGTTCGCCCGCAAGCACACAGAACTCCGCGAACGCCTTGCCTCGATCAAGCTGCAACTGGACGTTGCCGATCGCTCGCACGACGAAACCGCCGATCTGGCGAGCAAAGCGTTTGAACTCTCGCAAACCCTGCAAGACAAGTGGGTTGGGGCGGATTACGCCACCAAGCGACGACTGCTGGAAATCGTCTGTTTGAACTGCCGCCTCGACGGCGTAAACCTTGTTCCCACAATGAGAAAGCCCTTCGACGTGCTCGCCGAAGGGCTTGATCTCTCGAAAAGTCGGGGTGAGAGGATTTGAACCTCCGACCTTTTCGTCCCGAACGAAACGCGCTACCAAGCTGCGCTACACCCCGTGGTGACCGGCTTGAAACCGGGCGTGATCTTATGCGATGATTCTCAGCTTGTCGAGGGCGACCGGCTCGGGTGTATTCAGTTGACACCTGGATCTGCGTGTTGAACCGGGTTGATGTAGACATTGTCTTCGAGGGTTGCCGGGTTGCCGTCTGGGCCGGCGGAGTAGAAGTACGGCCGGTTGCCGGAGGTGATGCCGCCGTCGGAATCCGGTACGAGGTCAAAGTCGGAAATTCCGCCCATATTCATGCCGCCTTCGCTGCCTGAGAGCCCCGCATCACCGAAGTCTGCATCGACGAGTCTGTTGCGGCGAACAAACTTCATGCGGATCACATTCGCTGCGTCGAGCGGGAGTGCGCCAGCCACGAAATAGGGTTTATTGGGATTCACAATATTGACAGGCTCGCCCGCATCTCCCAAGGCACGCCCTTCTCTTTCGTGTATTCCATCAAACTTGGGGTGGACATAACGGATCGGGTTTCCCCACGCATCAAAGACCGTTCGGAGTTGGGGGAAATAGGCATCATCGGGCGAGTAGTTCTGAATGAATCTTGGATTGATGGAGTTGATGATGTCCTGCGTCTGCGGGACAGTCCGAACGGATTCCACGAAGAGTGCGATGGAGTTGAGCGAATAGAGTTCGTCAGAGGTATTCTCCCTGCCTCGCCCATCAATGGCGGGATAGTACACGATGTCGCCTTCGGAAATACCATCGGGCATTGAGCCCATTCGTTCGGTCTGCAACAGGACCAGCGCTGGCGGGTTGTCGCCCTTCTGGTCGGTGTATGCGGCCAAGGCTTCATCGAGCGTTTGGAGAACGCCGAGGGTTGCGCGTCGCTTGCCCGAATCGAGGACGGCGGAGCCGACGAGGGTGGTGATCGCGGCAAGCCCTGCGATGATCGCGACAACGATCAGGAGCTCGAGGAGTGTGAATGCGTGTCGCATGGAGTTGGTGCGGCGTGTGCTCATGATGATCCTTTGGGTCGGCGTATGTCGTCCCGATGGTCAAGTATACGAAAAGCGGACGGGTTTGGATCCCCGCTGCTGGTATTCAGACATATTCAGGAATCCTGATTTTCGGCATCCTGAGACGGGTTTTGAGGTTTCTCCGGTGCCGGCTTGGGTTGCTGCGGTCGCTGAGCAGGCCCAAATGAGAGCCCAGGCCCCATGATTGAAGAGCCCATGATATTGCTTTGAGCTGCCCCAGCGGGTCGTTGAGGTCGCTGCTGCTGTGCCTGTTGGGGTGGACGCTGCATCGGTGGGCGTTGCATTGGCGATTGACGCTGAGGCGGAGCGATGCGGGCCTTGAAGATGATATCGGTTACGCGTTCGCGGAGCTCCTTCATCATCGACTTGAACATCCGCTGGCCTTCGCGCTTGTACTCGATCTTGGGATCGGTTTGCGCGATCGCTCGGAATCCGATCGAGTCTCGCAGCTGGTCCATCTCATAGAGGTGATCCTTCCATGCCTGGTCGAGGGTATCGATGAGGACCATCTGTTCAAACTGAACCAGCTCGGGGCGAGCGAGTGTTTCAACACGGGCGCGGATCGCGTCCTCTCGGTCGTCCTCCTCAAGGTAACGCATCCGTTCTGTGATGCCCTCATCGAACTGCGACTTGAGGTATTCGTCGAGCTCATCATCGGATTCTGTCGCCAGAGCGGTATTGACACGATCTGTGAGATCGTCGTTGTCTACACGCTTACGCATCGCCTCGATGAGCTGGGTACGCATTTTGGCGGGGGGTGTGGACTTGATTGACTCGGGGTTGAGTTCGACACCGGCACGGTTGCGTGCCCACTTCGAGAGTGCTTCGAATGCCGCGCTGGGGTCCTGCATCGCACGCTGCATGGTGTTCTGCATGATGTACTCGACTGGGAACTCCGCCTCTCGGGTCGAGTAGAGATCGCGTGCTTTCTCGATGATCAGGTCGCGAACTTCGAGTTGATCATCCTTGTGATGCTTGATGATGTCTTCGACAGCGATATCAAAGGTGAACTTGGTCTTGACCCATTTCGCGAGACGCTCAGCGCCATAGTTCCGGTCGGCGAACAGCGGAATCTCGGAGAGTTCAGCGTTATCAATTTTCTCGAATGCGGCCTGCTCGAGGCGGTCCTGCACTTCGCGGCGCACGCCGGGGCCTGCTTCGCGGAGGTCTCCCGTATCAAGCTCGACCCCGAAACGGTTCTTCGCCCAGTTGTGGAGCCCGGCGGAGTCGAACTCCATAAGGAACTCGGATGAATCGTCCGGTATGTATTCGCCGAGGGTGACGACAATGTTCGCCGCGACATCCTCTTTCGCGAGCTTGCGGATGGTCATTTCCATCTGATCCGCGTCTTTCCCCTTCAAACGATCAGAGAGGATGGAGCAGTCAAGTTGCTCGCGTGCGTATTCGGCGGCGCAGATTGCCGAGAACTCTGGGTCGAGGTACTCGGCGATCGCGTCGTCGACAACATCTTCGATGTATTCGAAGATAAGGTCTTTGACTTGCTGGCCTTCGAGTACGCGCTGACGGAGGCCGTAGAAGCGTTGGCGCTGGTGCTCCATGACCTCGTCGTATTCGAGGATGTTCTTGCGGATCTGGAAGTTGCGTTCTTCGACTTTCTTCTGCGCGCGTTCAACATTCTTGGAGAGCCACGGGTGCTCGATGGCGTCGCCCTCCTTCATCCCGAGTCGGGAGAGGAGTTTCATGGTGGTTTCGCCGGCAAACATCTTCATCAGGTCATCTTCGAGTGATACGAAGAATCGTGATGAACCGTTGTCGCCCTGACGGCCCGAGCGGCCTCGGAGCTGGTTGTCGATTCGGCGGGACTCGTGGCGTTCGGTGCCGATGACATGGAGGCCACCGAGGTCTTCGATATTGCCGAACCAGCGGAGGCGGTGCATGAGGCATCGCCCGTTCTTGTCGAGCTCGGTGCGGAGGTCTTCGGCGCTGGTCGAGTCGATCGCCTTGGGGCTCAGCCAGGTGTACTCGTTTGCCCAGAAACGCAGCAGGGCGTGCTCGAGTTCATCAAATGGCATCGACTCGGCTTCGCGTTTGTTGATGCCCTCGGATTTGAGAACCTGCGGCGCAATCTTTCTGTAGACATTTTCGCGGAGTTCTTCTTCGGTCATGTCGGGCTTGAGCCCCCGGGAAGCGAGGCCTCGCTTGAGGAGATGCTCGATGTATTGCTCGCGGGTGAACTTTCCGAGCTTGATGTCGGTGCCTCGACCCGCCATGTTGGTGGCGATCATGACAGCTCCGAGTTGCCCGGCATCTTCGACGACATTCGCTTCTCGTTCGTGCTGCTTTGCATTGAGAACAGAGTGCTCAATATTGTGCTTTCGGGTGAGCATCTGAGAGATCATCTCGGACTTCTCGACCGAGGTGGTGCCCACAAGGATGGGTCGCCCGGCGTCATGGAACTCCTTGATCTCGTCGACGATGCACTCCCACTTGTCCTTGGCGCGGAGGAACATGAGGTCATCATGATCTGCGCGAGCGATGGGTTTATTCGTGGGGATCGAGACCACATCGAGTGAATAGATGTCGTGGAACTCCTGGGCTTCAGTGTCCGCGGTACCGGTCATGCCGGAGAGGGACTTGTACATCTTGAAGAAGTTCTGGACGGTGACGGACGCGACGGTCTGCGTCTCGGGCTTGATGGGGACAGCTTCTTTACACTCAACCGCCTGATGGAGCCCGTCGGACCACTGGCGCCCGATCATGGGGCGACCGGTGTTGGTGTCGACAATGACAATCGTGGGGTCTGCTCGACCGGTCATGCGATCGGGGACATCCATAACGATGTAGTCTTTGTCACGGGTGTACACGGCGTGAGCGCGGAGGGCCTGCTCGAGCAGGTGCGGGATGTCCATGTTCTCGTCGACATAGAACGAACCGACGCCGGCGAGTTTTTGAGCTTCCGCGATGCCGTCGTGCGTGAGATGTGCGCTCTTGCGCTCCGGTTCGAGCTCATAGTACTGCGGGTGCTGGTCGCGCTTGGATTCGATCTCGGGGAGCGCCGCCTGGGCGTCTTTGAGCTTCTTCTGGAGCTCGGGGACTTGGGATTTGTCGCGGGTCTGGCGGATGTCA
>CENR01030304.1_pt1 | contig 12359 bp, 8 predicted proteins | sample 530181 | NCBI WGS metagenome assembly CENR01 (sample SAMEA2619677, study PRJEB7988) | marine metagenome | biome: marine biome (ENVO:00000447); feature: surface water layer (ENVO:00002042); material: "saline water (ENVO:00002010), including plankton (ENVO:xxxxxxxx)" | depth 5 m | reverse complement strand
CAACAGTTTTTTTACACCAACTCGCCACTTCCTTTAGAAAAGGTGCTTGAAGACAATATTCCAGACATAGAAATGGCGGTGCAATACAACCACAATAGCTTTTTGGTGGGCGAGGAAGGCGCAAGAATCAACGAGCCCGTTGCTGTGGCCAGTCCAGAATTCTTTGAGATGTTTTCATTTCCTATTGTCAATGGTAATAGCAAAAGCCCTTTGGCAGATAGAACTTCCATTGTTATCAGTGAGGCTTATGCTACTAAATACTTTGGGAGCAAAAACCCTATCGGTCAGCCGTTGTCTCTACTTATTCAAGGAAAGAATCGTGCGTTTACGGTATCGGCCATTATGAAAGACTTACCAAAGAACACTGGTTTTAGTTTTGATATGATGATATCGAATGCAAATGATGAGCTACTTTATGAAAAACGTGCTTTACAAGCTTGGTTCCATGTTTCACCAGAAACCTTTGTTCTAATCAAAGAGAATTCTACAGTCGAAGCCGTTGAAGAAAAACTTCCAGCAATGATAAAAACGGTGTTGGGCGATAGGGTGGAAGAAGGCGAATATACTTTGGGGCTACAGCCGCTTACTGATATTCATCTGAACCCTGAGTTTCCCGTAGGCAATATGCCAGTGGGTAATCCAAAATATGTGTATGTGCTTGGAGCCATTGGCTTGTTGGTGTTGCTAATTGCTTGTATTAACTACACCACGCTTTCTATGGGGCAGTCCATGAGACGTGCCAAAGAGGTTGGGGTAAGAAAAGTAGTTGGCGCACAGAAGTCGGGCTTGGTTTGGCAGTATTTATCGGAAAGTGTTCTGATCACTTTTATTGCTATGATGATTGGATTGGCCGTGGCCTATTTGCTCTTGCCGATTTTTAACAATTTAGCCAATACAAATTTGGTAATGCCCTTCGACTTCGAGTCGCTTTGGGTGTACTTGGTAATGGCCTTGGGCATTGGTTTAGCTACGGGCGCTTACCCTGCTTTGGTGCTTTCCAGCCTTAAGTTAACGAATGTACTTCGTGGTGGCTCGTCCAGCATAGGCGGAAAGAATGTTTTACGTAAATCACTTTTAATCTTTCAATTATTGCTCACGGTATTTTTGATTTCGAGTACCTTGATTATGAAAAAACAACTCAATTATATTCAGAACGAAGATTTGGGTTTTAGTCGGGAAGCCATGGTGTCGGTGGTTTTATATCCAGACTCTGATGGTCAAGGTTTAGGTGATAATTTCACCTCTGGCTTTAAGAATGGTCAGTTATTAAAAACCAAGCTGGAGACCAATCCTGATGTTTCTGATGTAGCGATGGGAAGCCATATTTTCGGTTCTGATGGATGGATGCAATTGGGTTTTAATGATAACAATGATGCCTTTAAGCAATTCAATTTATTGGTGGTTGACCCTTATTATATCTCCAGTTTCGATATTCAAATGAAGGAAGGCAGAGACTTTGACCCTGCTTTGGATTTAGACAAACGAGAATCTATTATTCTAAACCAAGCCGCAGTAGATTACTTCGGTTTAACCGACCCTATAGGAAAGAAGCTTCCGGGAGATAAATTTGGTGCGAATACCATTATTGGCGTTACCGAAGATTTCAATTTTGAGTCGCTCCATAGTGCAGTGAGACCTTTGGTGATTACGCAAAATGACCAAAACATATTCTCTGGCATCAACGACATCAGTATATCTGATTCACCCACACCCAAATTGGTTTTCAAGTATAATGGAACAAGTCTTTTGGAAGTGAAATCTATTTTAGATCAGGCTTGGGCTTCCACTTTCCCCAACGAAGAGTTAAGGTTCGATTTTGTGGATGAGAAGTTACGCCTCATGTATCAGGATGAAGCAAGGGTAAATAAAATTGTCGGTATTGCTACGGTATTAAGTATACTGATTGCCAGTATTGGGCTATTGGGCCTTACAATTCTGATTGTGAACACGAAAGTAAAAGAGATAGGAATTCGTAAAATTTTGGGCGCTTCACCCGTTAAAATATTCGCAATGTTGTTCAGTGATTTCTCTTGGCAGCTGATCATTGCTATTGTATTGTCGGTGCCGCTTACTTGGTATTTAATGAGCAATTGGCTTAAAGACTTTGCTTACCAAATCAGTATAGGAGTGGATATGTTTTTATTAAGCGGGGTGTTGGCTTTCGGGTTAACCACGCTGGTAATTAGTTATCATGCCATTAGGGCAGCCAAATCGAATCCGGTAAAAGCCTTGAGAACGGAATAAGAAAATAAGAATGAGCCTCTATTTAGTTTAGAGGCTCATTCTTGTACCTTAAGTCTATTCTGTATTACTGAACTTTCTTAAAAAAGAAACCCATTTTCTTTTCTCCTCCGTCTGAAATAATGGCGGTTAAATCTTTGCCTTCTAGCTCATAGCTAATCATTTTAGGGAAGTCGTGTTCTGGGTTTTCAGAAATAAATCCAGCACTGGTTACTTTGCTCACTTTAAAATATGTGGGGTTCGCATTTTCTCTTACATCGGCTACATAGAAAATAGAATTGTCTTTCACTTCAATTCTAAGTTTTTCCACAAAAGTGGTATCGCTGCCTTTTAAGGAAACACCTAAACCCGTATAAACGTATTCAGATTCTTTCTGCCAGATTTCAAAGGCAGTACTTCCGGCTTTCACGTTTGAGCGCTCCCATTTGCCAAGAATCCAAGAAAGTTCTTTAAATTCCTTTTTGACCGTATTAGAAATGGGGTCTTGATTTAGGGCTGTAGTGCTAAAACAAAGACACAAGAATAGGATTGATGTTTTCATAAGGCCAAGGTATAAGCATTCAACTTTGTTGTATTGTAAAAAACCGACAGCGACTATTTTTTCAAATGAAAGTTGGCCATGTTTCTTTCATCAAAGCCATAGGAGGAAGGGTCTTCTCCTGTAAATTCCTTAAAGTTTTTAATGAAATGGGGTTGATCGTAAAAGCCAGAATGGTACACCAAATCTCCCCAGTCTTTGTTGCCTTCTTGCATCAACTCAAATATTCTGCCCAGCCTAATTACCCTACAGTAAAACTTTGGGCTTAAGCCCACTGCGTTTTTAAATGATCTTTCTAATTGCCTTTCGCTACAAGACAATAAGGTAATTAACTCATTAATTGTAATTAGTCCTTTTCTTTCAATAATGGTATCAATTGCATTGTTGCTGAGTGTGTTACATTCTATGTTATTAAATTCATCGGCTAAATAACTATCTAGTATTGTCAATGGATTTTCAGGAATACTGATGCCATTTTCAGTCATAAATGGCTTAAAAGGGGAAGTCATATCATTGGGCAGTTCGACAATTTTATTGGTGATTGTGCTCATATCAAGGCCAAAAAGAACCGATAGTGCGGCAGGTTGCCATTTGATGCCAATCATTCCTGATTCCCCCGTATTTCTTAAGAAAAAGTGATTCTTAATTTGGCCTGCCAAAAGTAGCTTAGGTTGCAAGTGCCATTGGCCATCAATATTGATCTCATAGGCAGATTTGTAATGCAATATCGTTTCTGGGTATCCATCAGGAATGATTTTTTGAGTATCAATCGATGATTCTCCTTCACTATCAATTAACCAATAACACTCAATAAGGTGCTGTAACGCTAGGGAAGGAATCTGTCTTTCATATTGCATAAAACAATGGTTATTGGGTCAGTGTATAAATCTAACAAATTAGCATTAATGATAGGGAACAACTCAAATTTTGCTTGAACAGTATTCTTCAATTTCCCCATTATTAAAATGATGAGTATCATAATCTTGGCTTAAACATAATAGAGCAAACGGTTCTTTCCATTGGTGTAAATTGAGGTTACTGATTAGTTTCAAAATTCAGTTATTGTATAATGCTCAAAATCTCTTTTGCCCTGTTTTTACTTTTTATGGGGCTGTCATCCTTTAGTCAAGAAATAGAAATTAGACGAGCGACTAGCCCCATAGTAATTGATGGAGTGTTAGACGATACGGCTTGGGCATTTGCCGATTCAGCCTATGATTTCAAACAATATTTCCCTTACGATACTTCTTTGGCCGTAGCACAGACTACTGCAAGAATTATGTATGATGACGAGTTTATTTATGTTTCGGGCGTAATGAAGAACCCTAGAGGAGCCAGAGACTATATTACACCATCACTCAGGCGCGACTTTAGGGGGGAAGCAAACGATTCTTTTTCGGTGATCTTCGATCCATTTAAAGACAATACCAACGCTGTGCTTTTTGGTATTAACCCTTTTGGTGTTAGAAGGGAGGGCCTAATTGCAAATGGGGGAAGTGGAGATGGTGCTTTCAGTCTGGATTGGGATAACAAGTGGCGTGGAGAAGTAAAACAGTATGATGGATACTGGGTGGCCGAAATGGCCATTCCTTTCAAAACATTGCGGTTTAGAGAAGATCAGGACAAATGGAATATCAATTTCTATAGGATTGACAGTGAATATACGGAACGCTCGACTTGGTCGCCCATTTCGCGTAATTTTTCCATTGTTAATTTGGGCACAATGCGAACACTGAACTGGGATGAGCCCACGAAAAAGCCTGGCTCCAACATTTCCTTTATTCCTTATTTGGCAGCAGGCACTAAAAAGAATTATGTCAACGAAAGCCTTTCCGAAAACAGCTTTGATGCGGGCTTTGATTTAAAGTTTGCGGTAACCCCAAGTTTGAACTTAGACGTAACGGTGAACCCTGATTTCTCGCAGGTAGAAGTAGACCAGCAAGTAACTAACTTAGATCGCTTCGAAATCTTCTTTCCAGAAAGGAGGCAGTTTTTTCTGGAAAATGCAGACCTGTTTTCTAACTACGGAACATCCAGTACACGTCCTTTTTTCACCCGTAGAATAGGGGTGGCCCGAGATGAAAACACAGGCCAAAATGTTCAGAACCCAATTCCTGTAGGAACAAGGCTGAGTGGAAAAGTGAATGAGGATTTGCGTTTGGGTTTTCTTTCAATGCAAGCAGGAAGTGACGAAAGCATTGGATTGCCTTCATATAACTTCTCGGTGTTGTCGCTACAGCAGAAAGTGTTTGATCGATCGAATATTTCTTTTTTATTGGTAAATAAGCAGACTTTTCAGGATGAAGAGGATTATGACACGAACAATTTTTCGGAATGGAACAGAACGGCTGGTTTGGATTACAACCTAGCTTCAGCCAACAATAAATGGTCAGGAAAAGCCTTTTATCATCAATCAATAGACGAAGTTCAACCCAATGATGCTTATGCGGCTGGTTTTAATTTGGAATACGGTGTGCCCAAATTATCGGCCAATTTATTCTCTCAAAGAGTAGGTGCCAATTATAACCCTGAAGTGGGCTTTGTTAGAAGACAAAACATCAAGCAACTCAATGGCACTGCCCGTTATTCATTTTTCCCTAATAACAGTGGAATTCAGCGGCATGGCCCTGGTTTCGATTTCGATATGGTAGGTAATTCTGAATATGGTTTGCTAGACTGGGATGTCAATTTGCTTTACGATGTGTATTGGAAAAACTCTACTTCTGTCAACATTAGATTGAGGAAGCAGTATACCTATCTATTCAATGGATTCGATCCTAGTGGCTTGGGTGGACAGAGACTACCAAGCGATACAGAGTATACCACACACCTTTTAATCGCAAGCTTTAGGTCAGACCAGCGAAAGCGTATTTCTTATTCCCTCAGTACCAGATCGGGCGAATACTATAATGGCTCACGTATTAACTTACAAGGGAGCGTTTCTTTCAGATACCAACCTTTTGGTTTTACCAGTATAGATTTCTCCTACAATCGCATTCGTTTACCCGACCCGTATAATGACGCCAACCTAATTCTGATAGGGCCACGTTTCGATTTTACGTTTACAAAAAAGCTCTTCTGGACTACTTTTGTTCAGTACAATAGCCAAATTGAGAACCTAAATATTAATTCAAGAATTCAATGGAGATTTGCTCCAGTATCAGACTTTTTTCTGGTATATACCGATAACTACTTGGCAACCGAGGATGGTAGTTTTATAGATATTGGGAGATCAAAATCTAGGGCATTGGTGTTTAAATTGACTTATTGGTTGAATCTCTAATTTTACGATAACATGAAAAAGAATAGCATTGTGTTTTTTGCCGTAGCCTGCTTAATAGCGGTTTTGGCCAGCTGTAAGACCAACGAGTATGGTTTTACCAAAAGAGATATTCGTAGTAGCCAAAAGTTAATCGGGTTAGATTTTCAGAAGTCGGCTATTGACACTATGTATCAGTATTTAGGTAGAAATAAGCGCGGATATGATACCCTAAGAACATATGAAACGGCAAATGAGACATTTCCTGCCATGGTATTTGATCCGCACCCAGCAGGCTTTGAAATTCCAAAAGCACAAACAAACGCTCCATTTATTATTCCTGAAAATGTAGCACTACCAAACAATAAAGAGGAGCTTGCTTTCTATAGTATTCCGCAATTGGCTTCGCTTTTAAAAAACAGGAAACTCACTTCAGTAGAGCTCACTCAACTCTACATAGATCGCATCAAACGATATGATGGCCAGCTCCAAAGTGTAATCAATCTAACAGAAGAATTGGGGATGGCTCAAGCTAGAAAAGCTGATCAGGAAATTGCAGCAGGTAATTACAAAGGAATGCTGCACGGTATTCCTTATGGGGTGAAAGATTTAATGGCTGTTGAAGGTTATCCTACCACTTGGGGAGCGGCTCCTTATGAGCACCAAATGATCAATTACACTTCTAGTGTTGTAAAACAGTTAGAAGCCCACGGAGCAGTACTAATTGCTAAACTGGTATCAGGTTCATTGGCTAGGGGAGATGTATGGTTTGGAGGAAAGACCAAAAACCCTTGGGATTTAAATCAAGGAGCAAGTGGCTCCTCTGCTGGGCCAGGTTCGGCTACATCGGCAGGTTTGGTAGCTTTCTCGTTGGGAACAGAAACTTTAGGGTCAATTACTTCACCTTCTTCAAGAAATGGCATTACAGGTTTAAGACCTACTTACGGAAGAGTAAGTCGCTATGGGGTAATGAGCTTAAGCTGGTCGATGGATAAAATCGGTCCCATGTGTCGCTCTGCTGAAGATTGTGAAATAGTATTTGATGCCATTTATGGTAAAGACCCAAAAGACCCCACTACGAACACTACGCCTTTTAATCGTTCCACAAAAAAGCCAAGTGAACTACGCGTAGCCTATTTAAAAAGGGACATCGATAGAGATTCTTCCGCTACTGGAAATAACCTCAGATCGGCTTTGGCTGTGTTTAAAGATATGGGAATAACACCTACTGCAATTGAATTACCGACTGACTACCCATTCAATGTTTTCGATATTATTCTTCGTGCCGAAGCAGGTGCTTTTTTCGATGACTTAGTAAGATCGGGAGATGCGGATAGTATGGTAGAACAAACAACAGGCTCTAGGGCCAACTCATTACGACAAGCACGTTTTATTCCTGCTGTTGAGTACTTACAAGCCAATAGGCAAAGAAGACAACTGATTGAAGAAGTAAATGCATTGTTTATGCAGTATGATGTAATTATTTCTCAGACTTCCCGTGGTAGTCAATTACTCACCACTAATCTAACTGGACACCCCGTAGTGACAATCCCCACAGGTTTTGATCAGCGTAACAGACCTACAAGCCTAACCTTGATTGGGAATTTGTATGATGAGGGAGTGATTTTAGCTTTGGCCAGAGCGTATCAAAATGTAACAGACTTTGACGAGAAGCATCCACCTTTGTTTTCAAAATAATCAAAGGAAGTCTAAAACCTTCGCGTTTGTATTTATAATCACTTTTAATGTGCGGTGAAAGATATGAAAAGTGGAGTTTAAAATTAGATAACCTAATTGTGTTTGGTGAAATTGTGGAGAGCTAAACCAACGGACCTTTTGAGTGAATCGATTTTACCAGCCAAAATGTAAGAGTTTTGCCCATGATGGTAACTATAGACTACAAGAACAGTGTGAATTAGTCTGTGAAACATATTATACTTAATATCATGGCTGAATTTGACTTGCTTAAATAAAGTAAGCAAGTTCTTATATATTTAAACAGTGTGGTTACTTCTACCAATATTGTGGAATCCACTCTACTGTATGTTTACCGTTTTTTGTGGAAAAGCCTGACTAAGTCCATGACAGCCCCTTTTTAGACTGGCACAGTTCTTTCAAATATGTCTCTAATTATTCACTTTAAAATTAGAGACATGAGTTATACCGAAAAGTTAATTGACAAATTAAATGATGTTTTAAGACGTTCTTATGATGCCATGGAGGGTTATGAAAACGCCATTGAAGATATGAGTGATGCACAGTTAGAAAACTTCTTCAAAAATCAGGTAATGGAAAGAAGAAGGTTTGCTCAAGAGCTAGCTACAGAAGTTACAGCCTTAGGTGGAGAGCCTGTCACTCAGAGTAGTTTTAAAGCTTCGCTGCACAGGGCTTGGATGGACTTGAAGTCTTCTGTAGCATCAAACAACGTGGAGAAAGTACTTCAAGAATGTATTCGTGGTGAAGAAACAGCTCGTGACGATTATCAGGATATTTTGGAAAGCGACTTATCCCTTCCACCAAGTGTAACTAACATGCTGAAAAATCATAAATTCAGTATTGAAGAAGCCATTGTTAAGTTGAAAATGATGGAAAAAGTAGCTTAAGATTAGTAGTATTTATTTGTTTAAATAAAACAAACCGCATGGAGCCCAAAGGGACACATGCGGTTTTTTACCAACACTTATTTAGATGTAGCCTTAATTTTACTTTAACAAATTGATCTCATGATATAACAGACAGTGTCTTTCTTAATGAGTAGCTACAGGTCAGTTAATAATGAATAACAAATGTTTCTTAAAACAACGAATACCCAAACATTACCGATAATCTTTTGTAATGCGTATTCCAGCTTGCATGGTCCCTTAAAATGTCTCGATCAAGTTGATATCTCATTTCTAAAGAGTATCTCTCTTTATGTTTATAACCAATGCCCACGGCTAAATTCCAGCCGGAATTTATATTTAAAGAGCTATGTGCGGAGTTGTCAGTCTTAATAATATCAATAGCTGAATCCCTTGTAAAATCGAGTACAATTGAAGATATGTTGAAAAAGGTTTGAGAACCACTATTAAAATAAAAGTGATATCTGACAGCTACCGGTAATTCGATTGATTGGTAATTTACTCTTGAGGATTTAAGTCCAAGCAATAAATTTCTTCCTTCAGCATCTTTTTCAGATTTAAAAGTATGAAAAGTTGGTTCTACTATAATGCTGAACCTTTTTTTATTGAAGGGTAAGAAAAACTCACTTTCTATTCCGAACCTAAAATTTAATGTATTATCGAAATCAAAATTTCTTAAATTATTTCTGGAATTTTGATTTATAGAAAGGCTTCCGTAGTTGAATCCTACTTTTAATGATAAGCTAAACCAACTTTCAGTTGATTTAGCTTTATAGATTATATATGGAGAATTAATACATTCATTGTATGAAATAAAAATAGTTTCTAAGTCTCTTTTGTTGTAATTAAGTCTCTCAATATTTTTCGAATCGATTCCCTGACATTCTAAGTCATTATAAAGTTGCTGTTTAAATAAGTTGTTATCAATAATGTCATTATCGTTAACCAAGTAACTCTTATACACCAGCTGCTTAATGTCTGAGTTGCCTTTTTTATAGAAATACCGATTTAGAGTCCCTTCTACATACATATACAGTGAAGCCTCTCCTTCTATAAGCACTTTTAGAAATAAAACCTCATCTTGGAAAGCTGGATTTCTACCATGAGTAATGTCTCTTAGTGCATCACTTGATTTATCTATTTTTACTTTAGCTCTGATGTATTTTGAGTCACCATTAATACCAAACTCAATAATGCTTTCTATACCAATTGTTTTTTCAACATTACTTTCAGAAAGTTTGTATTCTATCTTATCCGGATTGCTTCTCCAGTCAGCGTTCTTAATCAAGCAATCAATTCTTTCATTTGATTCATTAATAAAGTATCCAGGTTCAAAGACGATTTGAGAATATGACTGTGTAATTAGTATCCCTAAAAACAAAAGAGTAAGTGTGAATTTCTTCATGAAAGGAGCTAATCTATTTTTTTGTATTTAGCTCTAAAAATAAAATGGCTATTATTTTTCATTCTCAAAATTGAATATCTGTCAACAGATTATGTAAATATTAGATAAATGGATGTCTTTTAATCTTATAAATTTCTTAAAACAACGAATACCCAAACATTACCGATAATCTTTTATAATCAGAACGCCAAGTTACATAATCAGATAATATGTCTCGAGTTGCTTGGTATCTTACTTCTAAACTGTATTTCCCTTTACTCTTATAACCTACTCCAAAAGATACATTATCACGAGAACTGATTTCGAGCGAGCTATGCTTAGACCCATCCGTTCTATAATAATCAATGCTTGATTTATTACTAAAATCGAATAATACAGAAGAAATGTTCACGAATAATTCTGAACCATTTTTAAGATAGAAGTGGTGTTTAATACCTACGGGTAATTCAATTGATTGGTAATTTATCTTTGAAGAGCCAATACCTAGTAACATAACATCTGCATCGGCCTCTTTTTCTGAAGTGAAATTATGATAAGTTGGCTCAATGATTATACTCCATTTTTTTTTATTGAAGGGTAGAAAAATTTCATTTTCCAGACCAAATCTGAAACTCAAATCATTTTCAAAGTGGGTTCTACGTAAATTAGAGCTTGGCTGTTTTATCTCAATATTCCCTAAGTTGAAACCAGCCTTTAATGATAAACTAAACCAATTTTCATTTGATACTGACTTATAGACTATAAATTGGGAGTTAACACACTCATTGTATGAGATAAAAAAGCGCTCTAAATCATTTTTGTTGTATTTAAGCTTTTCAATACTATTTGAACTGAGCCCATTACATTCTAAGTCACTAAAAAGTTGCTGTCTGAATAAGTTGTTATCCATAATGTCATTGCCGTTAACCAAGTAACGCTTATAAACCAACTGGTTAATGTCAGAGTCATGTTGTTTATAGAAGTATCGGTTTAGAGTTCCTTCGACATACATATACAGTGAAGCCTCTCCTTCTATAAGTACTTTTAGAAATAAAACCTCATCTTGAAAAACCGGATTTCTACCATGAGTAATGTCTCTTAGTGCATCACTTGATCTATCTATTTTAACTTTAGCTCTGATGTATTTTGAGTCACCATCAATACTAAACTCAATAATACTTTCTATGCCTACCGTTTTTTCAGCACTATCTTCAGATAGTTTGTATTCGATTTTATCGGGGTTGTTTTTCCAACCCATATTCTTTATCAAGCAATCGACTCTTTCATTTGATTCATTGATAAAATATCCAGACTCAAAGATTATTTGAGCATGTGACTGCGTCATTAGTGTGAATAAAAACAGTAGAGTAAGCGTAAATTTCTTCATAAAAAAGGGGCAATTCGTTTTTTGCAATGAGACCTGAGTGTAAAATAGCTATTATTTTGATGCACAAATTAGCAGAAAGAAAGAATTGCTAACAAGTGATTTAGTCAAATAAAAAAGTCTAATTGTTATAACCGTGCTTTTCAGGAAACATGAGGTTATTAGTTTATATAACAGGTTGTTTTTTAACGACAAAGAAGACTAAGAAACTCAAGGATTCACAGCTTATCATCATTCCAAAGTTTCTGAGCTATGTCACATGATTAAAAATATTAGGTCGCCTAAGGTAAATATTTGCATAACGAAAATTAGCGCACTCATTTTTCTTTCATGCCGATAAGCGAGTCCCATGACCAAGAGCACAAGCAATGGAAGTATAAGGCCAGAATACCGTCTTAAAGAATCCGTGTGAATGCTTTCATCATCGCTTAGTTGATAGCGATTGACTTCCTTGAATATGCGAGAAAGACGGTAGTTCACAGAATCACCTTCTGTGACTGTTTTTGCAAAATCTTTCGAAACAGAAAAATCGTGTTGCCCAGTAGTTAGCTTGTATGAATAATGGTAGTTCCTGGCGGCATTGTAATACTGTTGGCGCTCGGCTTGGATTTTTATCACCTGATCTGTAAAGGCTTTTCCCGGTAGCACAAAGTCCGTAATAATCACCAAGGCAATCAATATGAAGAAACTGTATAAAAAGGGTCGGAGCTTAAATGTAGATTTGTTCATTGGCAAGCCCTAAATTAACAAAGCTTTTGGCCTTTGTGGTATGAGAGAATTGGTTTCTTAACCGCAAAGAGCGCGGAGTCCAACAATTTACCGTCACTCTGAGGTTGAGTTTGAAAAACGAGACTGCGAGAGTCTGTTGGTTTGGAGGGGAAGAGCTTAGTATTGACGGATTCTCACGGTCATTCACATTGTGTACCCACAAG
>CENR01021449.1_pt1 | contig 12448 bp, 9 predicted proteins | sample 530181 | NCBI WGS metagenome assembly CENR01 (sample SAMEA2619677, study PRJEB7988) | marine metagenome | biome: marine biome (ENVO:00000447); feature: surface water layer (ENVO:00002042); material: "saline water (ENVO:00002010), including plankton (ENVO:xxxxxxxx)" | depth 5 m | reverse complement strand
TAATATTGGCCTCGCCATATTTGCTAGCTATAAACCGAGTAAAATTAATTATACCACCCTTTATGGCGGAATAAGGTGCTGGTGGGTTTAAATTAGTTCCTTCATAAATAGTAAAATCATTGCCAACAACCCCATAAATTGAGGCAATGTTGACAATAGCCCCACCTTTGCCCTTCTTCATTTGCTTGATTACTTGCTGGCAGAAAAGAATGTAACTGTTCAATTGCCAATTTACATTTTTGTTCAATGACTCTTCCGTCAATTGTTCAAAATCTACTCCCCAGTCTTTGGTTCTAGGATATGCATTATTAACCAATCCATCAATGCGGCCAAAATGATTTACTACATTTTCAATGGCTAACTTTATACCCTCAAGGTTTGTAATATCGCAAAACAGTGTCCCTTTAGCCAAATTGGTTTCTACGTTGATATCTGCACAAATACCAACACCACCCTTTTCATTAATATCACTAACCATTTGTCGTCCTAAAAGACCATCACCACCAGTTACAATTATTATTTTGTTCTCTAACATTTCACACTTATTTCAAACACATTCTGAGAATCTTTGCGGCCTCATCAAAACTATTCATAGGCTCCTTCCCCTCATGTATACACGTCCAAAAATAATCAAGTTGATTAGAGTAGGTCTCTAAGGAATCAAAGGTCTTCATAAAAATCACTTCTCCCTTTTCATTTATAATTGACCCCTTAATTAAATCAGCAATCCATACGTCATTCTCCCAAACACATTCGATTTGGCGCTTTACTTCAGACCTATAATAGTTCAATGTAATAAAAACAGAGGTTCTATTATACTCAAGTGTATAATGAGCAATATCGTAACTATCAATTTCAAGTGACGACTTCTTACTTTTGTAAGACTCAATTGTTTGAGGGTAACCTAAAAGGTAGATCGTGTAATCAATCTCATGGATTAAATCCAGATGTACTCCACCCCCCAAAGCAGATTTTGCGCTATATACTTCCCGGTAATCTTGATCGGGGCGCCATTCGGGAAGGTAAGAACCGCAGTAAACGTTCATCTCAACAGGTTTACGCTTATCCATTTCCTCTTTTAATCGAAGAATTACAGGATGAAATCGAAGGTTACAACCAACATAAGTTGGAATACTCGCTTCATTTATAATTAGACTTAGTTCATCTATTTCTTCCAAAGAGCTTAGCACGGGTTTTTCAATTAACAGTGGACTCTTTAGCGTTGATAATAATTTTATGCTCTCACCATGCTTACTTGTAGGGTTAGAAATTATACAAAAATCAAGGTCTTTAGGTGCTTGAGTTATAGAGTATATATGGTTAACATCTATGTGTTCATCAGACGATTCATTTGATCGAAGTGCATAAATCAGAGCATCGGAAAACTTTCTTCTGATAGCAGCAATATGCTTTTTTGATATTGAGCCAAGCCCCATTATAAGCACTTTCATATTGAAAAGTCAATGAGTTTTTCTTTTAACATTATTTCAAGCACTTTAAAATCAATAGGCTCATCTAAGTCAAAACAAACATGCTTCATAACATGAATTAACGACCTTTCAGTAGTACTCCTACTATAATCGCCCTCCATAAACTCTCTTGAAAAAACGTAGAATGAAGCGTTCATGTCATACACTTTCGGTGCCTGCTGACGAGACTTTATTTGGTGATTGGACTTGCATACTGTAGCAAACCCATCAGCATTTAATTCCACTATATTAAAATATGGGTTTCGCGCTGCTGGACTTACTGAAAATATATTCAGGGCTCTTGGCTCTGCAAGTATTATAGATAAGGCTTCTGTTAAATCTGACTGAGTTCGAAGAGGTGAAGTAACATCCAAATCGAGTACGTAATCATATTTCTTATTCAATTCGTTCTCCGCCCATTCCCAAACATGTTTTATCACATCAATTTTACCAGCAGTGTCACTCGCCAGGTCTAGTGGCCTTTGATAATTAGTTGAATAACCCATTTCTGCCGCACAAGCTAAGATCTCGTCACTATCGGTACTAATTTGGATATCAGCCTTATGAACATCCGCGAATTGTTGAGCATGACTCAATGTGTAATGCAGCAAAGGTCTTCCATTCAACAGTTTAATGTTCTTTCCTGGAATACCTTTGGAGCCCCCACGTGCACAGATAGTAATTAATAAGTTCATGATCAGAATTCCAGATGGTTAATGTCTAGGTTGGCTTTGTTATAATCTTCATGTTTACCTATGTCCAACCAATATGTCCTTAACGGATATGAAATCAATTTGAGGCCTTTTTCTAAAACCTCTTGCATCAAATCTGTGCTATTGTAAAATAAGTCTTTAGGAATCATGTTCAATAACTCCTTCTTAATTAAATATATACCAGCATTTGAATAATAGGTGTAAGTGGGCTTTTCCTTAAACGATATGACATGATTATTACTTGTTTCCATTACAGCATAGGGTACGTCAACCGAATAAGGTATCGTGGCGACCGCCATGTCGGCTCCATTCTCAATAAAATTGAGAAAGAAATCCTCATAGTCCATATTGGTTAATAAATCTGAGTTAGTTACCAACAGATACTCATGCACAAAGTTATCTATTAAGCTAACTGCACCTATAGTACCCATTGGCTTGTTTTCCCAAACATATTCTATATTCACTTGTTTGTTATCCCCCTTACCAAAGTATTCCTCAATCTGATCACCCCGATAGTGCACAGTAACCCAAAAGTCGTCTACACCAAATTTTATCAGTCGATCAATATTGTGTTCCATAATGGGTTTCCCCCCAATTTTCAATAATGGTTTTGGCACCTTATCTGTCAATGGTTTCAATCTAGTACCTCTACCACCTGCCATAATAACTGCATCAACCGGCAAATAAGACTTAATGTGACTGAAATTAATTACATTTACTACTCTATGGTCTGAGTCGGTTACGGGTATAACCTTAAAACTTTCCTTTCTGTATTCAATAATTTGCTCAATGGAGTAATTATTTTTGTCAATAAACCTTGGTTTAGATTGAATTATTTCATCCACTAAGTTAGATGTCCCTAATCCTTTCATTAATCCCCTCCTTACATCTCCATCCGTCAGACTCCCAATCAAAGTGTCGGAATCGTCCACAACAAACAAAATTGCATCACTAGACAAAATGTCTAACATTGGCAGTGCGTCTTTTATTAACGAACCTTTTCTTATCAGATGATCTCTATAATTCCTCACTTTTTAGGATGTTTAAGATATTTGATGCAGTGTTATTCCTTTGGTATATGTTAACTCCACTATACTCTCCCATTGCTGACACTTTAATTGCGGCCTGAATTATTTCTGAAGACTCAAAGGCAACATTCACTACATTCTGACTCTGGAGTCTACCTTTTTGTCTGTCACCTAGGTTCACTACATATTTCCCAAATGAAGCCGCTTCCAAAATTCCACTTGATGTATTACCAAGAAGGAATTCGCTTGCTTTCATCGTTGTAAAATACTTTTCACGACCGAAGTTTTCTATCAAATAAACTTTGTCTGGATAGTGTTTTTTGAGTTCGGTTAACATATTTCGATAAACAGAGCCTTGGACATCTGCATTTGGCATGGTTACAACTATATTCCAATTTCTAGTTAGTTCCCTTAACGCTTTAGCCGCTTCAGAGGCAAATTCAATATTTTCATGGACACCAATAGTTTCTGGATGTATTGTTACAAGAATAAATGGACAGTTGGGAAGTGAAAATTCTTGACACACATCTTTCCAATCAGGTAAGTATAAGTTTTCTATCTCACTCAAGCTCAGAGCACCAACACTAAATACATTTTCTTCTGATCCGATAATTTGAGTAACTCTTTTTTTAAAAAGTGGTGTAGCTACAAAATGCAATTTGGCTGCTAATGTAATTTGATGTCTATAAATGTTATCTGTAGCGCCAAGGGTGGTTTCACCGCCATGCAAATGAGCCAAGTTAACTTCGAAAGGGATTGAAGATTGAACAGCAGCAGACATTTCAAACCTGTCGCCCAAACAAAGAACATAATCAAAAGAATTTGATGCCCAGAATGTGCTGAACTGTTTTATGAGTTCACCGTAGCCTGAGGAAACGGAAAGTATATCATCTTTCTCTGGCATCCCATAAACCTTGTGTACCTGCCCAAATTTATCTTCCTCAATAAGATTTACTGTTAAACCATATTTCTCAATGAGGTGCATACCGAATACGATCATGTGAACTTCCACCTGATCATCATTTTTAAAAAGGTTTAAAAGAGGTTTATAGATACCATAATCGGCCCTAGAACTAGTAAGCACACCAATTTTATATTTCAAAGAATGAGGCATCTCTGCTTGGTTCATTAATACTCTAAATCTTTAAGTTCTAGCATTTGAAAAGCCTCAAGATTATGTTTTGCTATACTACCAATAACTGTTTCCCATTTCATGGGTGAAATACCGTTTCCAGGTCGCAAAGTTATTAGATCCATATTACCGAGTATTTCTCCCTTCTGAACAGCTCTGTTAACATGGATACTTTTACGGGCTATATCTTTATTTTTAATTTCACTTTTAGAAGGTGCTTTGACACCAGTTCCAGCTATTGCGTATTCAATATTTCGAATGGCTTTTACCATGGCCTTTAACTCCGAAGGCTCTAATGAAGCGATGTGATCAGGCCCAGGTAAACTCCTGTCTAAAGTAAAGTGTTTTTCTATCACTTTTGCTCCCAAAGCCACTGCCGCGATCGGAACTTCAATACCCAAAGTATGATCTGAATAGCCCACCTCAACGCCAATTTGATCCTTTATATGATTCATGGCCAAAAGATTGACGTCTTCCATTGGTGTGGGATATTCGGTATTGCAATGAAGTACGGTAATATTTTCTTTCCCCAGTTTTTTAGAAGTCAGTATTTCGACAGCCTCTTCGATTTCTTGCATATTAGCCATGCCCGTAGATAAAATTACAGGCTTTCCAATTTCTGCCAGCTTTTTTAAATAGGGATAATTGGTGATTTCACCACTCGGGACTTTAAACCTTTCAAAACCCAAACTATTCAAATAGTCTAGACCTTCGGTGTCGAATGCTGTAGAGAAAAACTGAATTCCCTTTTCATTACAATAGGACATGAGCTCTAAATGATTGTCATGAGATAGCTCCAGCCTTTTAAGCATGTTATACTGTGAGTCATCATCGTCACCTATGTTCTTGGCCTGATATTCAGCTTTCTTAGCAGTTTTGCTTACTAATGTATCTGCTTTAAAAGTCTGAAACTTAACCATATCAACCCCTGCTTCAACAGCAACATCAATAAGACGTTTGGCCAATTCGATGTCGCCATTATGATTCACCCCTGCTTCGGCTATGATTAATACCTTACTCATAATTCTATTCGGGCGCTACTCGGTATGTTCACAATTCTTTCTTCCAAATACTCAGCATTTTTCATACTATCTCTTTGGCAATGTTCATACATAGGCAATCGGTACATCAGTTGCCATATTGGGCGTGTCATAATTCCTCGTGCATTTGTATGCTCTAGGAATTCATCACGCTCCTTTCTATCCTCCATTTCCAAACTTATTAACCAATAGTTCCAATCTGTATCTTTAGGTATAGCCTTCAATTGAACACCAGAGCCCCTAAAATGACTGTCGTATTCTTCATAAAGCTTTTTCTTTGATTCTTTTAAAGTTGGTAGCTGTTCAAGTTGTGCACAAATTAAAGCTGCATTTAAATTGGGCATTCTATAATTGTAGCCTAATTCATCATGCTCATAGGCCCAAACATGTGGGATTTTTGCTGTGGTTGTAAGATGTTTTGCCCTTCTGGCAATAGTAGAGTCTTTCGATACAATAGCTCCCCCTCCTCCTGAAGTGATTATTTTGTTCCCATTAAAACTAAACACACCTGCTAAGCCATAACTTCCTGCCGATTTACCCTTGTAACTACTCCCTAAAGATTCAGCTGCGTCTTCGATTACAGGAATGTGCCACTTGTTGCAAATTGTAACTATTTCATCAATACGACACATGAATCCAAAAGTATGCATAGGCAAGCATGCCCCTATTCGTTTACCTGTCGACTTATTGAAACAACCATTCTCACGTAAATCCCCGAAATCATCTAGAAAAGCCTCAAGTGCCTGTGGAGACATCCCCATAGTGTCTCGGTCTACATCTACAAAAACAGGAGTAGCTTGATTGTAAGTGATGGCGTTTGAGGTTGCTATAAAGGTAAGTGCCTGAGTCAAAACTTCCTCCTTCTTTTGTACTCCTGCCAATCTCAAAGCAACTTGAATTGCAGCAGTCCCATTTACTACCGCTGTCGCTTTTGAGGTGTTCGTAAATCGAGCTAATTCACTTTCAAAGCGATCTACATATACCCCTATTGAGGATACAAAAGTAGAATCAATAGCGTCCAAAACATACTTTTTTTCGTTCCCGAAAAACTTAGGCTCATGAAGAAAAATTCTCTCTTCCTTGGGAAACCGATTTCTAATAACTTCAGATATCTTATGAATCACCCTATTTAATCAAACTATAGTTAATAATAAAATACAAAGTATATACGGTCAAGAAACAGTTTAAATCACAATATTAATTCAGAGCAAAATCCTGCAATGCCACCATTCGTTTGAATTCATGAGAATTATTGATTAACTGTTGAAAGTTACCAACCCCTTCAATCTCTCCATTTTTCAAAAGCACTATTCTGTCCGCATTCTTGATTGTAGAAAGTCTGTGTGCAATTATCAAAATAGTATATGCTCCTTTGAGCTGATCTATGTGATTTTGAATAGACCTCTCTGTTTCTGAGTCTAATGCCGAAGTTGCCTCATCCATCATTAAAAAATCAACTTCTTTATAGAGTTCACGAGCGATTGAAAGCCTTTGTCGTTGACCTCCACTTAGATTTATTCCATTACTACCTAGTGGCGTTTGTTCCTTTTCAGGGAGTTCATCAATAAAATCATAAATCGCTGCCTTTTTTAACGCATTAAGAAACCTAAGTTTATTCTCCTTAGTTGGTAAATCCCAAAATGTAACATTATTAAAAATAGTATCTGTAAATATTACTGGCTCCTGTGTTATATACCCAATTCTCTTTTGTAAAGTCCTAATATCCATTTGATCATAATCAATACCATCAATAGATAGTTTACCACTTGAGGGCTTTATAAGACCAGCCAATAGGTTTATCAGAGTAGTCTTGCCTGATCCACTTTCACCCACAAAAGCTATCGTTTCATTTTTCTCTATAGATAAATGAATATTTTTCAAAACAGGTTTTTCTACATACGAAAAATTCACACCCACCAGATCCGTAGATTTCTTAAACTGATTAAATGTTTTTGCCCCATACACCTCTCCTCCATCTTTTAATTCTTTTATGAAAGAAGTCATATTATCTAGTGCACCAGAAACTGTTAAAAACGAATTCCATTGTTTTTGCATTATCATTAAAGAAGACAATGCTCGATAAAAGAGCAAAAGGCTTAGAATTATACTTCCCAATTCTTCTGAGAAGAATTTAATCTGGACTAAAATAACTATAACCACAACCAAGATAATCATAGGCTCTCTTACAGCCACCATGGCAGTATCCAATAAACTCATCCTCTTTTGAACTTTTTCAATCTTAGTAATACTGTCCTTAAGTTTATCAACATAATTAAAGATGAGAGATGTAGCCTTCAAGTATTTGAAATTTGCCACCTTTTGAATCAATAAACCTTGGAATATATGTGACTGCTCTGTGTATTCAATAGATGACTTTTTTGTTTTTTTATATAACCCCTTGAAAATCAGATTTGTCAATGCCCCGCCTATAGATATTAATACAGCAAACTGGGCATTTGTCATAAACGCCAAACTCAAATAAACCAAAACCATGATTAAAGCTTGGGCACAAGAAAAGTATGTACCAAATGCATAATTAACCCTTCCGACCTCCGCACTAAAGGTGTTTTGAATCCGTCCACTATCAACCCCAATAAATTTGGAAAAACTGAATCTAGCAAGTAAATCAGAATTTCTGACCCTTATGGTACGGATAAAATATTGTTGATAAACAACTCTAAAGTAACCCTCAACATATCTAAAGACACCCTTCAAAATGAAGAATACCAAAATCAATACGAGTATAGAATATATATTGATTTCAATTCCCGCAGAACCTAACCCATTAATTAAAAAAGATAACCTTCCTAACTGCTCTGGATCTACGGTAGATGCTCCATCCACCATTTGAAGCAAAGGAATGAACATTGCAAGCCCAAAACCATCCAAGGTTCCTACTAAAATACTAAAGGTCAAAATTACAGGTATCCTAAATTTGAGATAACCATAGAAAAAATAAAAGCTCTGAAAATACTTCTTTATTGCTTTCTTTAGATAACTCATCTAGTCCTTTAGTTTCCTACGATTTTTTATTAGATTCTTCATAGTACCCGCCACCATATTGATTTCCATAACCATAACCATAACCATAACCATAACCATAACCATAGCCATAATTATAACCGTAACCATAACCCGTTCTCGATTTAAAGTCGTTAAGGATCAACGCCATATTTCTAATAATACCCTTCTCTCTATATTCATTTAATGGTTTCAATGAGTCCTGTTGGGTATAGAGGTGTCTCACTAAGTACAAACTAATATCCGCATATTTCAGCAAATTAAAAGTATCTGAAACTATTCCTATAGGTGGGGTGTCAATAATAATGATTTCGTATTTTGATTTCAAAAAGCTCATCAACTTACCCATTTTATCTCCCATTAAGAGTTCGGCTGGGTTGGGTGGTACTGGTCCTCCAAAAATAACATCGAGGTTATTAAATTCTGTGCTGATTATAATATCCTCCATTTCAACAAAACCTCCCAAATAATTAGAAACCCCTATATCATTTGTTAAACCAAAGTCATCAAACAATTTGGGTTTTCTTAAATCCAGTCCTAAAAGAATAGTTCGCTTACCACTGATTGCCATGATAGAGGCCAAGTTGGTAGAGCAGAAAGATTTACCTTCACCAGATGATCCTGAAGTAACCAAAATAGTCTGTAAATCTTTCTCACTACTAAAGTACTGAAGGTTGGAACGTAAGGATCTAAAAGTCTCTGCAATTATTGATTTAGGCTTATCTAGAATAGCCAGATTCGATTTTTGTTCATTATGTCCTATCACTCCAATTATAGGGATGGAGGTGATTCTTTCAATCTGCCCCCTTGTTTCAATTCGATTAAAAGTTAATTCTCGAATAACTATAAACAACAATGGAATAATTAATCCTAAAGCCCCTCCCACTAAGTAATTGAGTTTATAATTTGGAGAGAAGGGACTAGATGGAAGCACTGCAGGGTCTACAACTTCAGAGTTAGCCACATTTGAAGCGGCCACAATAGATGCCTCCTGCCTTCTCTGAAGTAAATTCGTATATATACCATTAACAATATTGAACTTGCGCTCAATCTCCAGATAATCACGCTCAATTATTGGATATTCCTTAAATTCACCAGCAACCAATTTATTTTCATCATTATATGACTTTAGCTGCCCTTCTAGTTCATCTATTTTTAGCTTAACATAGCTTTTTAGATTTTTCTTAACCTGACTAATCTGTTGATCTAAAGACTGAATTGTGGTATTATAAGGCTCTAAATACTCCAGTAGCCCAGACCTATTCAAAGTGAGTTCACTTATTTGATCCGTAAATTGATTTATGTAAGTATCCTCAATACCATATAATGAAGGCGATATTAAGTCTTGAAGACTGTCATTATTTTCGATTTTTTTAAGAGATTCTTTCAGAAAATCTACCTGCCTTGCCAGTTTCCTTATCTCAAAATCAGATTGATTAATCTTTGCTAAAAGTTCGGCTCCCTTACTACTCAAATCTAAAAATCTATTTTGGATTCTATATTCAGACCTTTCTGCACTTAGGTTTTTTAAACTAACCTCGAGGGTATCCATCTGCTCATCAATAAAGGCTATAGTTTTTTCAGCCTTACTATTCTTTAGAGTTAATTCACGCTTCTGATATACTTCAAGCAACTTATTCATAAAATCAACACCCTTTTGGGGCACATCCGTAGTAAGCGTAAGTACTGCTATTGAGCTAAAGGCCTTCAGATATGTAACATTCAGTCGACTTTGAAAGCTATTTATTAAACTTTCTTTGCTATTGATTTTAAAAAAATAATTTTTGCCGCCTAAGTTTGTGTAGTTATTAACTACCAATTTAAATCGATACTGCCCACTCTCGATCCACTCATCCGGACGAAACAACACTGGTGATTCAACTTCCTCTTCACCTGCTTTAGCCACACTAAACTGATTTCCTTCATAAAAAACAAGTTTCCATTCTTGATCATAAGGTTGGACATGAGCTCTATCATATTGAATAGTAAAAGGTAATGTCCTATATTCTTCTATTGTTTTTATTCTTCCTTTCGAATAATATGAGACATCAAACTCGAGACTGTCTAGGGCGTCTCGAGTTAACGGTTTAGATTTTAGAATTTCGATTTCATTTAAAAACACTGCTCCGAAATCAAAGCTAAATTGTGCTAAAATACTCTGATCTATATCCCTATTCTTTTCAGGAATCAGTATTGTACTCCTCACACTAAATTTTTCTGTAGTGTATCTATGATAAATATACACAGTAAGCAACAACATAAAAGTTGATATAATAAACAATGGCCACAAGCGGATATATTTAAAAACTACCTCTTTTGGGTTAAAAGCCACAGCTTTAGTTTTATTATCCTCTTGACTAAAAAGCCCTTCAAAATCTTCCATCCTATTATTTACTTGTTAAACTGATAAGGAAGATTCCTGTAGAAATCAAACCAACAACCACACCCAACTGTGAAAGAAAATTATCTCCAGCTCCTATTTCACGCAACTTTAAAGGAGGGGCATAAATAATATCACCTGGTTTGACATACCAAAACTCAGTAAGCATCAGATCTCGTTGTGTCACATCTATCTCATGCCATTTTACTCCACCCTCATAATTTCTTAACACTTGAACTTTCTGTCGATCAGCATTAATACTAAAACCACCAGCATTGGCAATCGCCTCAAGGAGGTTTGCTTCGCTACCCGCAATTACTTGCTGACCACCCGAAATTTCTCCAGTTGTTGTATACCTTATCCCAGCTAAGCTCACATTTACAGAAATATCTTTAATACCTTTCTCCTTTTTAATCACACTTTCTAAGCTATCCTTTAATACCTTAGTTGTTAAACCTGTAGCTCTAAGAGGCTCTAAAGTGTTTATTAACAAATAACCATTATTATCAATAACAAAGGTCTGTCCTAACGATTGACGACTACCTTGCTGCCCTCCTCCTTGCTGACCAGAACCTGTAGTAGCCAAAACATCCGCGGTAGACTGCCTAAAAGGTTCTATTACCGATTCAACATTAGAGAAAAAGTTAATGGATATGATGTCTCTAGGTTGTAAAAAGTATTCAGACCTAGGAGGAGTAATTAATGTATCCAATTTAAGAGCTTCGTTATCATTCTTATTCTGGAATAGAATAATTTTCTCATTCGGAATACAAGAAGACACAACAGCTATTAATACAACCAGACCTAGTAATTTCTTTACCATTTGTTCAGCTTATTCAATTTATAGAATGGTATTATTAAGACTATTACCGTACTCAAAACCTGTTTTGAGCATTTCCATAAAGTCTTTCATTTTATCCAGAGGAATTAAGTTAGGACCATCACTCAAAGCTTTTGATGGATCTGGGTGGGTTTCAATAAAGAAGCCGTCTACACCAGTGGCCGCGGCAGCACGGGCTAGAAAAGGCGCAAACTCTCTTTGACCACCTGATTTTCCGTTCAATCCTCCAGGTTGTTGAACGCTGTGGGTAACATCAAAAATAACTGGAGCAAATTGACGCATAACAGGTAATGAACGCATATCGACCACAAGGTTATGATAACCAAAAGAAACACCGCGTTCAGTTAAGCAAACCTTCTCATTACCAGTAGATTTCACCTTGTTCACAGCGTATTCCATATCTTCTGCAGCCATAAACTGGCCTCGCTTTATTTTGACGGTTTTACCTGTATTACCTGCAGCTACCAATAAGTCGGTTTGTCTACATAAGTAAGCGGGAATTTGCAACGCGTCCGCCACTTCACTCACAGGAGAAGCTTGATATGGTTCGTGAATATCTGTCACAATTGGTACGTGGTAATTTGCTTTGATCTTTGCTAGTACGTCCAAAGCCGCTTCAAACCCTACTGATCTAAATGAATCAACTGAAGTTCTATTGGCTTTATCAAATGAAGCTTTAAATACGTACTGAATATCTAGTTCAGAACAAATTGCTATTAAGGTCTCCGCAATTTGTGCACATATATCATAACTTTCAACTGCGCATGGTCCAGAGAACAACACCATCTTGCCATTCCCTACTTCTACACTATCACTTAAGCGAA